>ERZ808262.184-NODE-184-length-44382-cov-8.281431_pt1 | contig 44382 bp, 33 predicted proteins | sample MGYA00520895_ERZ808262 | MGnify/ENA primary metagenome ERZ808262 (study PRJEB31516, sample SAMN03275588) | gut metagenome | biome: mammalia-associated habitat; material: feces | host: Papio cynocephalus | place: Kenya | collected 2012-08-02 ... | reverse complement strand
AATCGCTGATGTGTAAAGATTTAGTTTCCTTTGTGTCAAAATTAGAAATACATTGACATATCACAAAAAGGATATCCTATTGCAATACATAAAGTTAGAAACAGCAAAGAAAAATACGTTTTTTACTAAATCTTATTTTCTATCTCCCTATCATACTATCCATCATCCACCCAAAGCACAAGTATATCAGTTAAACAACATCTAAAGTGTCAACCATTCTCAGGGAAGGTCACATATTCGTGGATAAACACATCAAAATAATGATTTTGTCCGAGAAAACAGCCCTTTCTCGGACAAAAACTTCAATTTGACTATTTTGTCCTAAAAAAAGGCCTTTCCAAGGACAAAAAGTAAGACATAACAACCGCAAGACAAGAAGATGGATCCTGAAAGACTGGCTGCCCTCGGCTCTAGAGGATGAGTTCACATTCGCACCTCAGTGCAAACGGCGGAGAGCGGGATGAAGCAATAGCGGAACCGGTAGTTTGGAAGCCTCGGGGATATTATGTGGCAGAGCCCCATCAAAAGTCAGGGCCTGGTCTGGAAGGATGCACTTCTTGCAAATTTTATAAACAAAAGCCTTATGGGCAAAAACTTAGAGCGTGATGAGGCACCAGCAAAATCGGTTAATCATATTAATGCTTGAGCAAAAATTAAGTTCTTTGGCAAGAGAAAATAATGCGGAAGTATTCAAAATTTACAAAGTTAGATTTCTTTTCAAATACGCATTGTATTCATATTGCATAACGATATTTAAAGGCTTCGAAATTGTCTGCCCCAAAAAGAATTAGAACAACATATCAATTTTTTTACTATATTCGCTTGATTAATAAAGCAAGAGAATAATGGCAAAAAAACAGTTGACTTTTATCGACCAATAAAAGTCATCAGGTCGGAGCGGAGGAATCGATAGAGTGTTTTACGATCCACTTTGCATATTCGTGCGATCTCGTACTTTGAAGTACCTGTACTTAAAAGTTCTTTGATGAGGTCGCGTTTATGATAGAGTTTATGCTTTTGAGGAGCATTAGGCTTGCCCGCAGGACGCCCTAATTTAGTTCCTTCTGCCTTTTTTCTTGCAAGCGCTTCCTTAGTTCTTTGAGATATGAGTTTTCTTTCGATTTCAGCAGATAACCCGAATGCAAATGCAAGTACCTTGCTCGGAATATCATCACCAAGACGATAACCCTCTTTTATAGTCCAGACTCTACAGCCTTTACCCATGCAGATATTTAGTATTTCCATAATCATAAAAAGATTTCTTCCGAGACGCGAAAGTTCAGCGCAAATGATAAGATCATCCCTTTTAACTTTTTTGAGCAATTTTCCGAGTCGCCGCTTATCTACAGACTTTGTCCCACTTATGGTCTCTTCTATCCATCCGTTAATGGAAAGGTGATTTTCAATGCAGAAGTTTGTTATTTCAAATCTTTGATTCTCGATGGTCTGCTTGTTACTGCTGACCCTAATGTACCCATAATTCATAATTTAGTTTGGTATCTGAAAGTAATTAATTTTAAGAAAATTCAAAATACAAAAAACAAAGAGTAAAGACTAAGAATAATACGAATTTTACTGAAAACTAATTTTTACACGAGCAGATAATGCCTCAAGAAAAAGCACAATATCACACATCTCATCTAGTAGATGGATACCGAAAGGCCTTCGTAGATTCTTCCATAGAAGCGCAGGAGCGTTTTACACCTAGTTTTGTCTCAAATGCTGGAAATGAAACAGTTAGAGATGTTATAATAGAGCAGATGAAAGGTTGCGATGAACTATTCATGTCTGTTGCTTTTATTACTTCAGGAGGATTGGTCCCATTCCTGGGTTATTTGAAGGAAATGGAGGAAAAGGGGATACCGGGAAGAATTCTCACCACTGATTATCTTATGTTCAGTGACCCACGTGCTCTTGATCTGTTGAATTCGCTTACTAATCTGCAAGTGAGAATGTACAGAACCGGGGACTCTGGCGTAGGATTTCACACAAAAGGTTATCTATTTCACTACGAAAATGGTGATTTGAAGATATTGGTCGGAAGTTCTAATTTAACACAAAACGCCATTACTAAGAACCATGAGTGGAATACTATGCTCGTCTCTAAATCTGAGGGACAGTATGCGCAGGATATAGAAGCTGAGTTCAATTCAATATGGAATAGCTCGGTGTCTTACTCTAAATGCAGAGAGGAGTATAAGAAAGAGTATGAAGAAAAGACTCAAGATAGGCTTCTTCTTAAAAAACTTACAAGCTCACTAGATCTTTCCACGAGCAAAGTTATTGTGCCTAATGCCATGCAAGAGGATTTTAGTTTCAATATTGAGAAATTAATTAGGGAGGGCAAAAGCAGAGCACTTCTTATATCGGCCACAGGAACAGGAAAGACATTTGCTTCAGCATTTGCGATTAGAAATTTATTTGCAAGGTCGCTACTTCGAACTAAAAAAGTACTGTTTCTCTCTCATCGTGAGCAGATTAATAGACAAGCGCTCAAGAGTTACCAAGCAGTCTTTGGCTCTGGATTTTCTATGGAATTGCTATCTGGCAGTAATCAGGACCTCGCTAAATTAAAGAAAGCCGATTTCGTTTTTTCTACTATGCAGATGCTCTCTAAGGATGATGTAAGGTCGCGACTTTTTTCACCTCAACATTTTAGTATCATAGTATTAGACGAGTGTCATAGAACAGGGTCAGATGGATATCAGAAAATAATCAATTATTTTACTCCAGAGTTTTTGCTAGGTATGTCAGCTTCGCCTCAAAGAGGTGATGGCTTTGATGTATATAATCTGTTTAACCATAATATTGCTTGTGAGATAAGGCTTCAAACCGCTCTCGAAAACGATTTGCTCTGCCCATTTCACTATTTCGGGATACAAGATTTAGTCTTGGATGGTAATCCTGAAAACATCGGCAATTTTAACAAACTGATATCGGACGAAAGAGTTAGGCAGATAATCAAAGCGGCTGAATACTATGGATTTAGTGGCGATAGGGTTAGAGGGTTGGTGTTCTGTAGTAGAAAACAGGAAGCTGAAGAACTCTCGAGGAAGTTTAATGAAACGGGCATCTATAAGACCACATTTTTGAGTGGGGATAATAGTCAATGCGAAAGAGAGCAAGCGATAAAACTGCTCACAGCACCTTCAGGCTCCATAGAGAGACTTGACTATATCTTCACTGTGGATATTTTTAACGAAGGAGTAGATATCCCGGAAATTAATCAGGTGATTATGTTACGACCTACAGAATCTGCGATAGTGTTCGTGCAGCAGCTCGGACGCGGATTGCGAAAGGCTGAAGGGAAGGAGTATGTGGTAATTCTGGATTTTATAGCCAATTATAATAATAATTATCTTATACCCATAGCTTTATATGGAGATAGAAGTGGGAATAAAGACAACATACGTCGATTTATGATGGAAGGCAATGCCAGTCTAAAAGGCGCATCCTCAATTTATTTCGATGAAATATCGAAAAAGAAGATCTTCGCCTCTATCGATAAAGCCCGGATGAATAATGGCAAGCTGCTAAAAGAAGAGTATTTGGATTTAAAACAGAAGCTTGGTAGACGCCCTAAGTTAATAGAATTCGATGAACATCAGGCGCTTGACCCTATGCGCATGATTTACTGTGCAGGATCGTATTATGATTTCCTAGTAAGATATGACGCCCTTGAAGATACATTATCATCTTCTCAAAAGGATTATTTGACTTTTATTAGTGAGAAGTTCGCTAGTGGAAAGCGTATACATGAACTGGAGATGCTTAGTGTAATCCTAGAAGGGAAAAAAGATATAGTGGAAGAGTGGGAAAAAAGAATGTTAAAGCATTATGACATTAGTATAAATGATATAACTAAATCGAATGTGCTGAATATTATGTCTGGTATTTTTTACGCTATAGGAACGAGTAAAGAAAGATATTCTGAATTGGCCATTATAAAAGGAAATCACACTGGAGAATATGTAGTTTCAAGTGCATTTTCCCAGTGCTTATGCTCAGAAGTATTCAGAAGCGAACTTGTGCAGATACTAGACTTTGCTCTTCAACGATATAAAGACAGATACTCAAGACGAAAACCAGGTTCAGCCTTTGCGATTGGCCAGAAATATACCTATGAGGATGTCTGCAGGCTTCTATGTTGGGAGAAAAATGTAGTGGCTTTGAATATAGGAGGGTATAAATACGATGAGAGAACACGCACTTATCCGGTTTTTATAAATTACAATAAGTCTGAAGATATCAGTGATACTATTAAATACGAAGATCGTTTCATAGATAATGCGCATCTAATAGCCATATCCAAAAGCAAACATACACTAGACTCGAAGGATGTTAGATATGCGGTGAATAGCGCTGAATTAGGTATAGATATGGAATTATTTGTTAGAAAAAATAAAGATGACGACGAGTCTAAAGAATTTTATTATTTAGGGCCAATACATCACGAAGGCCTTTTAAAACAGATAGTTATGCCAGCCACTAGCGCGACTGCAGTAGAGATCGGATATACCCTTTCATACCCGGTGGAGCCAACGCTGTACTCTTATTTAACATCTGAAATCATATAGGTTACAATAGTAAATTCCTCGTAAGACTTTTGGTTATGATACTTTTTGAGATTACATTTGTATTTAGAAGGCAGTATCATCTTTGTTAAGTGTATAGTGCTATCAAGAAGTATGTGGATTTTTAACTAAAAATTTATGAGTGAACGTAAATTCAGAATAGAATCTGACCTTTTGGGCGAACTTGAGGTCCCAGCTGAGGCTTATTATGGAGTGCAGACTCAAAGGGCCCTTAACAATTACAAGATTTCCAACACACGCATGCGCGATTATCCCGAATATGTCATAGCCATGGCTTATATAAAATTGGCAGCAGCTATGACAAATAAAGAACTTGGCGCGATAGACCCTAAAATTGCCGATGCCATAATCGCTGCCTGCAAAGAGATCATCGCAGGGAAGTTGCATGACCAATTTCCTGTGGATATGATGCAGGGTGGTGCCGGTACATCGGTTAATATGAATGCCAATGAAGTAATTGCCAATCGGGCACTTGAGCTTATGGGCCATAAAAAAGGGGAGTACCAATTCTGTTCACCTAATGACCATGTGAATTGTGAACAATCGACAAATGACGCATATCCTTCAGCTTTTAGATATGCTTTCATAAGGATGAATAGGAAGTTGGAAGAAAGCCTAAAACTGCTTATTTCTTCATTTCAGGCAAAAGGAGAGGAGTTTAAGGATGTGATTAAGATGGGACGTACTCAGCTTCAGGATGCAGTGCCTATGACTTCGGGCCAAGAGTTCCACGCCTATGCTACTAACCTTGGAGAGGAAGTGCTTAATCTCGAAAGGAATGCCAATCTTCTCTATGAAATCAATATGGGAGGAACTGCGATTGGCACGGGACTTAATGCCAAGCCCGGCTTTTCTGAGTTATGTGCTAAGAATCTAAGGGAGCTAACAGGGGAGAATTTCATCGCTGCGCCAGATCTTGTGGAGGCAACGCCAGACACTGGAGCTTATGTTAGTTATTCTGGTGCGCTGAAAAGGCTTGCACTAAAGCTTTCTAAAATATGTAATGACCTTAGGCTTTTAGCCTCTGGCCCACGCTGTGGTCTTAAGGAGATTAATCTACCACCTATGGCCCCAGGTTCTTCCATAATGCCTGGAAAGGTTAACCCCGTAATTCCTGAAGTTACTAATCAGGTGTGTTTTAAGGTGATAGGTAATGACACAACTGTGTCTTTTGCTGCAGAAGCAGGACAGCTTCAGCTGAATGTGATGGAACCGGTTATCGCTGAGTCTGTAATGGAGAGTATCACTTGGCTTACCAATGCTATGAATACTTTGCGTGAAAAGTGTATAGATGGCATAAGCGTTAATCGCGAACGATGCTATGAGATGGTAAAAAATAGTATTGGGATTGTTACTGCCCTTAATCCTGTAATAGGATATAAAACAAGTAGTAAGGTAGCAAAGGAAGCACTTGAAACTAATCGCTCTGTTTACGATATAGTACTGGAAAAAGGCTTGCTTTCAAAGGATGTATTAGACGATCTTCTTGATCCTAAACATATGATTTAAACATAGTTTGATTTATGAAAAGATTTTTTTTAACATTAATTGTTTCTTTTATGGCATGTGCACTTTCTTCGGCTCAAGAAAGTAAATTGTATATAGGTGGTCAGATAGGGGCCACATTCGCAACGAATAAGGCATCTGACAATACTCAGAAAGTCAATAATTTCACCTTTCGCCCCGATGTCGGAATCACTTTCGACCAGAGATGGATGATAGGAGCTAAAGTGGCTTTTTCCAACATTAAGACAAATGGCACGGACGCTTCGATAAATGTAGGCGGTATAGATTTCAGTGCTACAGATGGAATTACATTGATAGGTTTGGATCCTTACGCAAGGTATAATGTTTTCAATATAGGCAGTGTTAAGGCTTGGCTTGAAAGTGATTTCCTTCTTGATAAAGTGTTCAGTAGCGGAAAGAGTCTTGATGCTTTCGTAACAGGATTTACTATTTTCCCTATGCTCACTTATGACATAGCGCCACACTTTACACTATTTACTGAGTTGAATATGCTTTCATTAGATTTGGCATATACAAAAGTAAAGTATTCTGTTACTGATACTGAAACAACGCAGCGCATGTTTGTCTACGGATTTAATGTAGATGCATCCGACCTTGTATCACTTAACTCTATAACGATAGGATTGATTTACACATTTTAAATAAAAATAAGTTGCGTCAGATTAGCATTAGATTTTCAAGGAACAAAAAGATTTACTAAGATGATGAAGTTTATTTTTGAAAGTTACTAAACGAGGCCGGCAAATTTAGTCGGCCTCGTTTGTAAAATGTTTTAAAACAACTTCTTAAAGCGCTTTTACTATGGTGGCGGTTTTGTCAGCATCCAAGGCGATAAGGTCGCTATCTTTTTTATAGGTATAGTCGCTGAAAGTATAGAGTTGGATATAGGATCTTCCTGTTTTCCTATTGTAGAAGAAGTCTACTCTAATGCATCCACCTTCGGTTCCTTCTTTTATCTGTAATTGGCTGCTAGTTCCATTTATATAATTAACAAGGGAGTCTTTACATCCTCGACATAGATCTACGGATTTCTTTTCATAGATTAGTGGATCACTATCGAATTTATATCCGCTTTTATACAGGAAAAGTAAAAAAACACCTAGTCCTATTAAACAGAATCCTAATCCTTTGTTAAATAATAATATAATCAATCCTGCTACTATAAGTCCTATTGAAATAAGCAGGTTTTTAGTTGTATATACTTTTGTCATCTCTCTTAATAATTTATAATCCTATTTTACCCCCCCCCTATTTATCAAAAGGGGAGTGTTGCTTAGTGAAAATCAGTGCTTTCACTCGGAAAAGCATTATATGGCTGATTGTTCAATTAAGCAGGATGCAAATAGAGATGGGTAGATTACTAGAGCAAAATTGGCCACGATAGTTAGAGTCCTTATGCTCAAAATGCAGGCGATAAAACTTTACGCCATGAGATGCAGCCCGGGCTAAATCATTTATTTTAAATGAAAAGTGAGGCGCATGGTTAACTTTTTCGCTAAAATGAAATGAGATGTCCTCACATTTAAGATCATACGAGATGGAACGTATTTCATTTACGCAGCATTCGTTAGTTTCATATTTTTCCTGAAGAATAGAAGTATTGTCAAAACTGTTCGGTAGGATAAACACCCCGAAAACTAAAAATAAAACTATCCAAATACTTCTTTTCATTGTAACTGACCTTGGGCAAATATATAATAAACCACATAAATAAACAAGGCACATGCAGCCAGGGTTAGAAATCCTACAAGAGCGCTTCTAGCCGGGGAGAGTTTCTTTCCAAGGTACTTGAAATCCTTGAATTCCTTTCGCTTCCACAACGCGGATACATTTTCTTCCAGCCAATTGGATAGCTTGACAAAATCGAGTTCGCGATGCTCTAAATACCAGCTTTCCAGAGCAGTTTCCATCTTCGGTATGTCGCACCACGAGAAAGCCTTGCACCACTCAACTTTTAAGTCTTTAGCAATACCTAGGCAAATGGTAAATTCATTTTTGTTACCACCTCGCCAGAACTCGCGCTGTTTAAGTGCAGACTGCAGCCCGGCATTGGCCGGAAATAGAATGACGAAAACATGTATCTGATTTGCAAGCCCATGGAAGGCATTGAATAGCCTAATGTCCCGCTCCCATTCGGAAGTTATACTTATGTCCAAAAGGGGAGACTTCAATACGGCTTCACTTTCCATTCCATTGAAAGAAGGATAATCTACAAGTCCCAATTCGCGCGCCGTCTCATTAGTAACAACCCCAGACTTGAAAATGGAATTAGAATTGATTATATAATTAGTATATAGTCCTTTATATGTAGAGGTGAAAGCATGTTCCCGAAGTGAATCCCAGTCATACCTTTGTCCGCCGCCTCCGCTTACGCAGTTGATATGCAAGGGAAAGATGGGAATGGGACTAGCGTCCCAAGTGCTGATAATCTCTCTGTAAAGTCCTTTATTTATTTCCTCTACCCTTGCTGTGTTGAATGCGATTAGCCATTTGTCTGGATGATATACGTATGTGACACGAGTTCGGGTTTTAGTATTCCCTTTGCCATCAGTGTAAGTTTCTGTGATTATAACTCTTTCCGTCCAAGCCTCGTGGTGTTCCACACTTACAGCATAGCCACTAAGATATTCAGGGCTTTTTCCCGCTCGTTTTATCCCTAGATATAGCAATAGTTCCATAACTAGTGCTGTCAACAGATAAGCCCACCAATATTCAGATGGGAATCTGTATACCAGATAAATAGCCGAGGCGGCAGGTAGTATGTAATATAACTTATGCAAAGAGGTCTATGTTATCGTCTCGTCTGGTTTTCATCACTTCGCTCGTCTGGCTTGAAGAGATGATGGTATATTCTATCTTGCTTTTATTTTTAATGAACCAGCATGCCGGCATCGTTTCGCAAAGGGTGTCGTGCTCTCGTATTATATCAAGCATACGTTGCTGACTAGATGCGAAATAGGCTCTCTGGCTTTCGATTGACTGCATGAGTTTATCGTAGAGTTTCGTGTCGAACTCAGGGTTAGATTCTTGAATCATCTTAAAAAGAGGCTCTTTTTCTGAAGTGTATCGTCCGGAGATGAGTTGCGGATATATTTTCTCAAAAGTTTCTCTATACTTCTCGCTTACTCCAGCTTCTTGCTTTAGCGTTTTCCACATAGTGTCGTGAACGGTTTCGATTTTCCCTTCTTGAGCCTGAGCTTCCTTTCTTAGAGCAATCTCTCTATTGTTATAAGAAAAGTACATCATAAGCAGGATAAGAAGAAGACCTGCTACGATGCAGATGATAATTAGTGTTGATGTCATTGTTCTTATAAATTTAATTCGTTAATTATTCTTTGCATGTCGGCATAACTATCTAATACCCAGAGTATATATCGTATGTCTACGCATACACATTTATTATATCCTGCTGTGTAATATAGATCGCCCGACAGTGATTCTTTGTTACCATCGAACGCAAGACCTATAACCTCACCTCTTCGGTTGAGTACAGGACTTCCGGAATTTCCTCCTGTAATGTCATTGTCTGTTAGAAAATCGATGTACATAGGACATCGTTTAGTCCATTTCTGCCAATTACCCTTTTTCATCGCTTCCATAAAACCATTTGGTGGGCAGAATTCGGCTTTAGTCGCATCGTACTTTTCGAAAATGCCCTTCGGTGTGGAATGCCAATCGCACATTACCGCATCGCGAGGTGATAATACGCTTACTTTTCCATTTGTATAACGCATAGTGGAATTAGCGTCAGGGTATTGCTTAACCCTTTGGCTTGCTTTCATTTCGTATAGGGCCAATGTGTATTCCCTTTTTAAGTCCGCGATTTTCTTTTCATTTTCAAAACTATTCTTGGCCTTATTTAGTGCCGTGATTTTAAGATCCTGTTGGAAGCGGAATAGTGGGTCTGTCAGCAAGTCCTCCTCCGACTCGAATTTACTGGCCCTATCTGGAGAAGAAAAAATAGAATTATCCCATATAAAATCGGTAAGTGAGTCATAATCTGTAGCGTACTTTTCATGAAGTTCTTGCTGATAGGGGCCCCATAATTCTGTGGGAATATGAGAATAAAATTCTCTAACTGAAAGTCTTACAAGCTCTTTTTCCACTCTTGGATCAGTCTCGTTAAACCCTTCATAAAGGTGTTTTTTCATTGAGTCTAAATCCTTGCTACTACTCATCCTCATAAGTGTACGCCATATTATTGGGCCTCGAAACATCGTTTCTCTAAAGCACACTTTAGCCCTTTCCACATCTTTAATGGAGTTGTAATATGTCTCAAGATCGTTTGTGAGAGTACCCCACCTGGCTTTCCTATCATCTTGAGCATTTATCCAAAGGTTGAGCTCCCGGTCGATATTGGCTTTCTGTCCTATCACATCGAACCTTTTAAGACTGACCTCTTGTCCTTCTTTGTATTCTGCCAGATTACTTAGTTTAAAGAAGTTATCTGAATATTTTAGTTTTATCTCAGGGTCTTTGCTCATCCACTGCTTTATTATCTGCATCTGTTCTGCCCTGAGTTTGTTGGCAAGTGGTAGTGCGATTTCCAGTTCGTAATCTATTTCTGCTGTGCTTGAGTATCTGTGAGTTCTTCCCGGATAACCTATCACCGTGGTCGGATCGCCTAATTTATAACCAGTTGTGCTTATTTTTAGAAAATTGCGGCACGCAAGAGGAATATTATCGTCAGAATACTCAGCGGGCGAGCCATCTGGTGCGGCGTAGATTCTATATATGGCAAAATCGCATTTGTGTTGAGGCCACTCCCAATTGTCCACATCCCCTCCGAAACTGCCGACGCTCTCTGGCGGCGCTGCCACAAGCCTAATGTCCGGATATGTTCTATATAGCGATATATAATACTTGGCACCAGCCCACATGGCATCGAGCGAGGCTTCAAGACCACTTTCTTCTGAATACTTTTTTTCTATTAAATAGGCCAATTTTCTCGATGTCAATCTTCCACCGGCTCTTTTTATGCTATCTTTAGTGGCTTGTACTTCAGCGCTGATATCTTTCATTTCGACAAGCACTTGCATTTTTCTTCCTGCTACGGGAATTTCTTCTTCATAAGAGCGTGCCCAAAACCCGTCTTTAAGAAGGTTTCTTTCAGGACTACTTAGCGAGCAGATGTCGGAATATGCAACATGATGGTTGGTTATCACCAATCCTTTTTCAGAGATAATGCTTCCGGTGCCCATGAAATCTATAGACACCACACTATGTTGAGCACTGCCTTTATAATCGTTTATTAGCCACATGCCTTCATCGGCGCGAGAGAGTTGAGCCGATATAAGAAGAATAGCTATAGCGGATAATATGTGGGAAGCTTTCATATTATAACTTGTATATGTTAAGGCCGATTTGTGGGTCAAATTCTCTTTTAATATCCACTCCGAAATCTTCCAATATGAATTCCCCGGCGCCATTAAGTTGTGCCCGCAGAAGATGTCCTCCTATGGTAGAATAATCGGCTCGACCAGCTGTTATATGAAGATGAAGATAGACTTGCGAGTTGAGAGTGGATATGTTTCCTGTTAGGTTAGCAATCTCCATCTGTTCTTTAAATTCTTTATCTACATATTTTTTAGTGTTGGGGTCGAAAAATCGAAGAGTCATCTCGTTTATGGCCCCAATACCTGTTATGCAGCCAGACTTAATTCCTTCCTGCGTGCAAAAAGTTGTAAGTGCGTGAAAGATTTCTACATGGTTGTCAAGACTGACAACATAGCGATTACCTATTTTTGTGAACTTATACATAGTTAATCTTTTAAAAACTTTGCAAATTAATTCAAATCCAATAGCTATGGTAAAAACGCATAAATATAGTAGTAAAATCCATTAATACAAAAAAACGGATGAAGATCGTTTGAGATTCATCCGCTTATTATCTTTACTTAGTAACTTTCAAAAAATAACCTGCATCATCTAAGAAAAGTCCTACATATAAGCAGATTTTTGTCACCACCTTACATTGCCTTTTCCTTTGATGATTGAGCCATCAGATGCTTCCATTTCAGTGTAAATTATGAATCGTTCTTCCTTCGTGGGGGTTTGTGTGAAATGTAAAGCAAAATTCAGTTCATAATTGATAATGCATATAAAGTTAGATGGTGATGCTCCTTATGGAAAGTTCGGCAAGTGAAGTTGTACCACAAAAAAAAGAAACCGGCCAAAATTATCTTTGTGGTCGGTTTCCTTTGTTATATAAGTTGTTTAGTTTTTTTAAAATTCGAATAATTTTTAACAAAAATCTACTTATTCTTTATGCAGCGTAGCTGAAGTCCGCTTTCAGCATGAATATACATTAGTGATAGACGTCCTAGAGGGTATTTAGTAGTAAATGTTGTCGCCATTCCGAAGAACTGCAAAGAGTTGCTTGTAGAGTTTTGGTTGTAATTATAGAATGTAGACGAAGCGTAGAATGTCATCATAGGCTGTCCGACGTATGAATCTACATCTGTTTTATCCTCTGTAATAGTTCCTGAAAAATATTTTGCAGCAGCAGCATCGTTATTTTTTTGGCGGTAACCACTGAATACATGGTTCCATCCGAGTTCATCGGCCTTAACCACACTGCCATATCCTAATTCCTTATCCCATAAAAGTGCGTTCTCATCCGTTAAAGTTCCGCTTTCAGTTATACTACGATTAGAGAATCCACAAAGAGCCACGTATTCAGCCCTGGTAGGAACATGCCATCCGGTAGGGCAGATACCCTGCTTTCCTTCGAAGGTGGCAGCGTTGTCTTTAGTTACACTTTCACCGAATATGGCATCGTAATCGTATAGATAGCCGTGCTTTTCTACAAGAGCCTTATCTGTAGAAGCAACTGCTTCACCATTAACTATAGTGTAAGGTGCCCAGATGTGGTCTTGCTTTACAGGGTCAGTAGAAACAGTATAACCTTCTGGAACATAGCGCAAAGGCTGGGTCATCCATGTAGAACCATCGGAGAATGTCTTTGTGGTGTATTTCTCATTCTTGTAGATGAAATAGCCATCGTGCTCTTCGAATTCTATGTACTCAGGCTCGTCGATGCTAATCTCGCCCTTATCGGTCCAATTCTCTATTTCTCCACTTATGCTGACTTTCACATCTTCTGGAAGTATTTTTACCTTGATGGTATATTGTCCGCCTCCCTGAAGATCGGTAGATGTGAGGTTCTGCGTGAGTTCTTTACCATTTGCTGTCGTTATTGCCAATACGAAAGCCACCTTCTGAGGTACTACTATGGCGCTATATAGACTTTCGGATGATTTGAATGCTTTTATGGAGTGTGTCTCTGCCTCTGCTGATGCACCGGCCTTTAATTCGGCCAAATTCACATCTGCAGTGGTCTTTGAGCCACGTAAAAGTACTGTGGAAATGCTCTCACCTGACTGGTTATCTATTTCGAGCAAAATCTTTGTTAATAAGTGCTTGAAAGGAAGAGTTATGGCATCAGCGCTAGGGGTGACACCACTTTTAACGCCAGCCACTAGATCGGAAGTAGATAGGCCGGCACTTTGATCGGAAAGTACAGAAAATGTACTTGGCACAGCTGCTTCATTATATGGATAATATGCAGTTAAAGTTGAGGACTCAAGCGCTTCACTATACCATTTAAGTTCGCCTTTAAAGAGCGTACCATCATAGGTTAGAGGCTTATTTTCAGCGTATGTACTATTCTCGGTGGTAATAGTCAATCCTATGCGATCCCCGGTTTCAAAATTTGTGTCCGTAACTTTTGTGATTACCGGAGATATTTTTACGAATTCACTCTCCGGTGTTCCGTTGCTGGAATTATGATTGCAACTTACCGCAACCATTAAAACTCCTGCTGTTAAAAGAAGAATTTTTTTCATATTTAATGTAATTAAAATTTATAACCTAATTTGATGTTGTGAAGTTGACGTGTGCCACTGCTATAGGCAAGTCCCGCGCAGTATTCTATATAAATTCCTTTTGAAAATGTATATCTGACGGAAGGCATACACAGCACAAATGGCGATGTCCTATAGTCAAGCATCTGGGCGTTATATTGTGTCTCTCTTACCGGCTTGGTTTGGGTGCTTGGACTGCCGGATACTATTCTATCGTTTTCTTCATAAGAACCATTCCTAGCCATAATTAGAGTTCCTAATCTAAATCGCCCTAAGTCATAATATGCCCTTAAATAGGTGCCATAAGTGTATAGTTTACGACTTGAAATATAAGGATATACGGAAGAAGAAAGACTATTTTGCGCCATTGCAAAAAGCATAGTCTCGACCATAAGACCAGAGTTGGAAATTACAGTCCATTTTAATGATGGAATATATAACTGCCTAGAGTAAATTTGCGTTCCCCCATAATTATAGGTAGTCGTAATTCCGCTTTGCGTAATGTCTTCAAGGATATTTTCTATATTATCTTGCCTTTTGAGTTTGTACTGCAAACGAATATAATGATTGGCTTTTTCCGCTGACAGGTGATAGACTATGGAAGATGCTAGTTCATAGCCTAAATAATTGAACCATATTTTTTGCTTTTCACCTATCTGTCCCGTCTTATATGTCAGGAGCACATCGGCATATAGCATATCACCTATCCCTGCCTGAAGACCTATCGAATGTGCATTTTCTTTAATAGGAAAGCCATTTACTCCGCTATCTTTTAAGTGGATAGAAGAGTTGTCCCATAAATCTTTCACTCCATAGGCATCTCCTTTATCGATAAAGGCATAGTAAACTGCAGCACTTATACCTAATACTTCTGCCGTGCTAGTCTGGGTCTTTCGATCGTAAGAATAACTTAGTCCGGCTTTAAAGGAATCATTATGCCACATAATTCCTAGATCAGCATTCATGGACATATAGTATGTTGTGTATCGAAGGTCTTTTCTTTTAGAGTAGTTGATAGCATCGTAGTATAGAGAGCCTCCTACTATAATGTTCTGAGTCAGGTCCTTTGCAATAGCCCCATACATATTGTAATGCTGAAGAGTCTTCTGTCCCGGCGTAAATTCGTATATATCAACAGGAAAGTAACCCGGATATACGGACATAGACCCACACGCCTGGTACATTTGAGTGTTTTTAAACGAGAATCCGCCTTGCATAGAAAATGCATCGAGATTCCTTATGGATTTAGCACTCGCTCCTGCTCCCCACTGCTGTGAAGCATCGTTAGGGGAAAAATATTTGCCACTTTGAAGATCCGCCTGGCTTTCAATAATAGCTGCGCTTGACTCAAATAGGCGTGATGCTGACGGGTTAGCACTCTGACTCCAGATATTTTGTATCTGCAGCGTTTCGTAGTCTTGGGCTACCACAGGGTAGGCGCAAAGCGTTGAAAGAATGGCGCAACTAATTATGTAAAGACTGGATTTCGCGTTCATACATATCGTCAGCTGAATTGTTAGTGTCTTGAAGAACTTCGAAGCCATAAATCGTACTTGAGTTCTCGTCTGTTTTTCTATATATTGTATGTCCATAGAATGGACCGGAAAAGTCTATGGCAGAGGCATCAACTTTACTGTCAAGTCTTTTTGTGTTTTTGCCGCTCTTTTCGAATACTTCCACTCCATCTATTATCCATTCATTAGGTACAAGGACTATTTTATCGGAGAAACCCGGTTTTTGAATGACAGAGCCCTCTTGCTGTAAATAATCCTGAATAGTAGTGCCGTTTGGGCATTTGAAAATTATCGTAGCGGGGGATTTGTAAGAAAAGGTGAAGGCGTTAGCCTTTCCTATTTTAATTACAACATTAAGTATGTGATCCTGCTTAATATTGTTCCCCGGTGTAGGATGGTAATTCGTATTAGGGAAAAAACTTGAGTTGTAGCATACGAAATAGTCGCTTTTATTCAAATCGACAGACTGAGGGTACATAGACTGGTGATTTATAGCACCATACACTACTATAACGGCGTCTTCTCCTGGTTTAAGTGGGAAAGTGCTTCCATTACCACCTATTTGCCAAATGGCCTGTGCTGCGTGGGCGTAGTCCGTATTGTTCCAGACATTAGTTGCTATCGATCTATACGGGTCGCAAGTTCCAAAGCATAGACTATCAAGATATTGTATTTCTGAAGTGTTATTGTGAAGTATCACATAAGAATCACTTTGATATGTTCCTTGAAGTGGATATTTTGTGCACCCACCGAAGTAGAGTTCTTTGAAGACTATGCTTCCAGATACGGAAATAGCTAAGCCTAATTTTACGTTATTGTCTTTACCGCTCAAAATAACTCTGTCCAGCAAGCCACCTAGAACTTTTTCATTATACTTATAACTTATACTAAGCCTATAGCTACCGTCAGGAAGGGATACTTTGAAATTCCCATTTTCATCGGCTTTACAAGTATATGTTGTACTTCGATTTCTATCGGTTATCATAAGGGTAACCAGCGATTTGTCTTCACTTGGAAAATCTGATGGATACTCTGGGCATACGGTAAGGGTGTGCGTGTAATCTCTATATGGGTTATTGTCCGGCCCTGTATCAAGACAGGCCGACAGGAAAACGGATAGTATAAAAATATAAAAGAAGCGTTTCATTTTTAAAATTTGAATCTACAAGTTAAACCATAATAGAACATAGGAGTAAATACTGCGCTTACCCCTGTTGCCATAGATGTTACGTACATTCGTGAGTTTGTAAAGTTGTTAGCGAAAAAAGAAACGGAGAGTTTATCTGAGATTTCTTTAGTAACGCTTAAGTTAGCAGAAAAATAAGCACCATATCCATCTTGTGCGAAGGTATAGGCGTTACCGGATCTTAAAATTAGATTTGAAAACTCCGGGTCAGAGGCTTGTTCATCTGTGAATGGATGTATAACACCATCCTCGTCCATATATTTGATAGGTCTTATGGCGGTGTAACTATTTCCATCATATATGCTACCACCACTCTCTTTCAGGGCATCGGCGCTTACATTATAGGCATATTCTTTCCCTTTATAATAGGATAGATTACGAAAACGCTGTAGAAGTGACATCTCAAGACGGCAGGTAATTATAAGTCGAGCCTGAGGTATGTGAGTTATTGCCGTCACATTGGCATCTAGACTATGGCTTTCCTTGCCATTGGCCGTGGAAGAACCGGCATTACTGCTTGCATATATTCCGACATACTGATAAGAGCGGTTTGGAAGTGAAGTGTGAGACCAACCCGTTTGGTAGAAATATGTTAGCGTCTCGTCTATGTATTTTGTATATGAATATGCAGCATCGACCCTAAATTTTGTATTAATAGGCTCTATTTCTGGTAATTCTGCTATGAGTTCCAATCCTGCTCTATGTATGTCTGTCCCATTTGATGGAAGTTTGGATTCGAAAAACGACTTGTCTGTTACTTTTGTCTGCATAGGAGTCCAGAACTCATCGTTACTTCCTCGCATGTAGACAGTTCCTGTTGACTCATCGACTTTAATTTGAGGATTATCGGGAACTGTAAATCCGGAAGGTAGCATCATTACATTATACGAGAATGGCGTATAGGTGTTTTGGAATGTGTAAGGCGATGAGGTTTTGTTATAGAAGGCAGTTAATGATATGCTTGTCTGGTCGAAATCTAAATCTAGAGCCAGTTCGGAGTTATGGTTTCTCTGCCATCGAAGATTTTCGTTGTATAGCGTCTTATATGGCCTTGTATAAAAGACGTATGAGGCATTGTCCGCATAAGAGAAACTGAATGTCTGTATATCTCTATATTCTTGAGCTGGGAAAAGTACATAGAAAGAAGGCAATTTTTCGCTAATTCCCCAGCCCCCTCTAATGGATACGCTTTTGCTTAACTCCCATTTCGCGTTGAGGCGTGGAGAAAGACTGCTGACATTTTTATATTTGCTTCCTTTTACGAAAACGTTTTCTATTCTAAGCCCGGCCGATAATTCTATTTTTGTATTCCACACAGGAAAGGAAAGGTTTTCTTCCGCATAGAGGGCAAGGTTATGCATAAATGGGTAATCGGTGTAAGGTCGTGGTCTATACCCATTTTCACTTACAGATGGGTCGAGATAGTATTCGCCACGTCCTACATTGCCATTGGCCTTCCATTGCACACCGGCTTTAAACTTACTAAGCATCGAACCTTGTTTCTTATACCATTCATATTTAATGGAGGAGGACAAGTCTAATTCCTTAGAGTCGTTTATCCTGTCCGAAAAGTAGCTTAAAGGAAGCATATCGGAAAGGTGATAACCTATAGTAGTGGCGTGAATTGAAGGTCTGGGCGATGCCGATGAGTTGAATAGGCGCTCGTGAAGTAGATTGTCATTATAGTTAGCGGAGGCTTCAAATTTCAGATTTGTTATCCAAGGCTTTTTTAATGCCCATAGTAGCGTGGTGTAAGCCCTAAAGGTGTTGTCTTTAGCTTTACTGTAGGTGCCTACATTGGCATCAGGATCGTTCTCGCTATTCATTCCGCCTATGTTCCCGCTAATTCCAGCATCTAGTTTTAAAGAACCTGCAAATGTATTGTTGTATGAAACTGAGACGTTTCTTCGCGTATAAGAAGTGTAAGGTGATGTGAGTTTGCTGGTTGCCCTTGTCCATTCTGCACTTAGATTTAGAATTCCGCGATTCTTTTTAAGGTCAATTCCCTTGGATACAGAAGTTAAATAAGTACGCGGATTTACACTGAATGTCAAATTTACCGGACTAACGCCTTTCTTTGTGTGAATTTTTACAAGTCCGCTATTTAGATCTCCATATTCAGCCGAAGGTACGCCCGCCATTACTTCTATGGAACTAATGTTTTCAGTCGCTATGTTTCTAGTGCTTGTACCAGACATCGAATCGAAATTGGCATTTCCTCCGATGCGCACTCCATCTACCTCTATGGCTGTTCCGAAAGCAGCATTTCCAGCACTTGACCCTCCATCTCTAAGGCTGAGTATATGGTCAGCAGTTAGATCGGGGTTAATGGTCTTACCTCCTGGCAGCAATGCTGTTATATCTGTAATGTTTGAGATTTGAAGATGTTCCAACGCATTGGAGGAGAACTGAAGCGAAGTATTCAACCCTTCTTTGTCCCTTTGTGCTGTAACTACCACTGTTTTTAGGGCCAATGTGTTTGGTTGCAATTTTATGTTTAGGTTCTCTATATTTCTATTCAACTTAAAATCCAATACCCTGTCAGCATAGCCAAGGCAGGCAAATACCAAGCTGCAAGAACCTGCACTTAACCCTTCTATTTTGAAGTATCCATTTTCATCCGTAACGGTCCAAATACCTGTATCTTTTAGATTTACACCTACGCCCACTATAGTTTCAGATGTCTGTGCATCCACCACTTTTCCCGATATGCTTAGCGTTTGTGCTCTAAGAGTGAAGGTGCAAATCAAAAGTATAGAGATTATAGTACAAAGTCTTTTCATATCCGATAACTACTTAAACCCTGCAAAAGTAAAAAATACTTAAAAATAATTGAATACCTAAAAATAGGTAGAAACAGAAAATAATTATCTTATTAGTCCTGTGGCTTTGTTCCAGTCGGTTTCTTTGTAAAAACCATTTAGAACTGGCCACGAAGAGTTAGGGAGATACATACTCAATCCGCTGTAAGTTAATGGATTAATAGGAGTGTAGATAAAATAAGGAGTGGCATTTTTGTATAGTACTAACTTTTCAAGAACTTTATCGATGCTCTCTAATTCTTTTTCACTTGCTCCCATATTAGCTATGATATCCCTAAAGTCATAGTGGTAGCGGAAAGAGTAGTTATAATTTTGTACCTTGCTGCTGTTTACGTTAAATGCCGCATTAGGATGAGCCGCAAACACTTCTTTACAACTATTGGCCAATTCATTCATATAGGCGCAGTCGTATAATGCAATAGTGACGTAACTGCTGCTTGCCAATTTGTTATAAAAGTCTTCGCATACGCCTTTTAGGTCAATAGGTTCAGACTTTAAGAGCTTTTTCGTCATGTTGTAATAGTCGAATCCTTCACTTATCACCTCTGTGGGCGCTGCTACTATGTAGCTCGTTTTATCTCTTAATGCATAGTTGGTTTCAACCCCACCCATCAAGCAACAGTCGAAAATTATATAATCCAGATGTATGGGAATGGCTTGTGCGAACTTCTCAACATCGAGGGTGTGATCGTTGGTATAGGTGTCTTCATATTCTGCTCCTATCCATTGCGGACTTATACTCCACCCCGTTGTGTTATCCGAACTCTCCTCGTAATCGCTTGGTATCCATCCTGAAGCGTGAGAGTTATACACGAGCCCATAGGATTGTGAAGGAAAAGACTTTTTTATAAAACTCATTACTTCCGTAACGCGCTCTGCACAGACAGATAGCTCATTTGCGGGAAATCTTTTAATGGTGTCCCGCACTATTTCATCGTAGTGTTTGTAGATTCTGTATACGACAGGCTCTGATGGTGTACTCCAGTCGTATTTGCTTTTAGCATCGTGGGCGTAGACCAAAATAGCTTCTCTATCGTTTATGGCTGGGAGATATCCTTCGTCCAGTTGTTTGAGGTTCAATTCTATATCGTCAGTTAGGTTATTGTATCCTTCGCAATAGATTATCATCACGCGTTTATACCCCAAACCTTCCACTCCCACTCTTTTACCTGTAAAGTCATTAGAAGAGGGAAGTGGTTTAAGCGAATCCGGAGTGCAGGACATAATGCCCCATAGAAACAATATCAAACTGAGTGTCTTTTTCATACTATTTTTGCTCCTGACTTTTTCATTTCATTTAGTGCGGCATCGTGTCCGTCTTTGCTAACATACGCAAGACAGTCCTGTAGTACAGTTACAGCAAATCCTGCTTTGAGCAGGTCCTCTACCGTGTTGAGAACGCAGAACTCTGTTGCTATCCCGCATACATAGATGTTTTCACAATCAAGTATGTTCAGTACATCCACAAGAGTTTGAGAAGCGGCATTCAGTCCCTCGGCTCCAGAGTATTGTTCCTTGGATGGGTCTTTTCCTTTGAAAAATGTCAAGTCTTCGTTTACAAAGCCAAGTAACTTTTCGTGAATTTGTGCGCCGTGGGTGCCTTCCACGCAGTGTTCGGGCCAATCCCCACCCATAGACTTGAATGAGCAGTGGTTGGATGGGTGGCAGTCTCTTATAAACAGCACTGGTGGGTTTCCCCATGTATGGTTTTCATTGGCCTTTAAAAAAGAGACGGTATGCTCAACTGCATCCTCTGCGTTAAGGCAGGCGAGAGTGCCGTCGATAAAATCGTAGAGCATGTCGACTACTACAATGGCTGAGTTTCTATTCATATTGTAAAGTTTTCTATTTCTGATACCAAGCGTTCGATGATTCCGAGTTTTGTTTTAAGAAGCTGATCCGAAATATCCACTTTGAAAAAATGGGGGTTTATGAGTCGTTTTTCGCTAGGGGAGAATCGTGCAAGCGTTTCATTGTAGTACGATTTCTTTTCGGAAAGTGGCTTTTCCTCTATGCACCGTTTACCTTCTTTTATCATCTGTATTTGAAGAGGATGTGCAGTGTATTCGCCTTCTATTAGTGTTTTGTATTTAAATCTGTCCAATTCATCGAAAAGCGTTATGGTTTTCCCCCCGGATATGGCTTGGTCTGTATCATCGCCCCTTAGGCAAGTTACATCTATTTTGAAAACTTCCTCCGGATAGTTTTTACTTATTCTCCATGTGATCTGAAATCCGGGGTTAATCATCTTCGATCTGTCTTCAGACATTTTCATTACGGGAGTACCATCCAGTTGCACAAGTTTGTATACATTACCAAAGCATGGTGCTGCTTTGCTGGTGGCTATGGCATCGCCTACTCCGTAGCAGTCTATGCGCGCACCCTGTTTTTCAAGATCTGAGATTAGATATTCGTCTAAAGAATTTGTGGCAAATATTTTACAATTATGAAGACCATTTTCGTCGAGTACTTTTCTAACCTCTATGGACAGATAGGCCAAGTCACCACTATCCAGTCTGATTCCATATCCGTGTGGGTAATTGTCGTCTATGCCATTCTCCTTAAATGTACGAATGGCATTCAAGAGACCGCACTTAAGGGTATTATATGTATCGATAAGTAGAATTAGGTTCTCTCCAAGGTGTGTTTTTATATAGGCATCGAATGCTTTGTGTTCGCCTTCCACGGTACATCCGAAAGAACTGACAAAACTATGTGCCATGGTACCGGTGCTTCCACATCCGAACATAATGCCTGTAAGTATGTTAGAGGTCCCTGCACATCCTGCAATGATGGCTGCCTTTGCCCCATAGACGGCTGCCCACGGACCATGAGCCCTTCTGGAGCCGAATTCACTGACAGGCTTTTCCGTTGCGCGACATACCCTCGATGCCTTTGTCGCCACAGCCATCTGGTGGTTCATTATGCATAGCATGGGAGTCTCTAGTACTTGAGCTTCGATAAGGGGAGCCTCGACGATAATTATCGGTTCGTTAGGAAATGCTATTTCTCCCTCTCTCATAGCGTAGAGATTACCAGTGAAATGCATGGTGCTCAAGTATTTGCGGAATTCGGCGTATTCTTCACCGGGAAGAAATTTTTCGAAGAATTCAGGATCTTTCCCCCCTAGACTTTCCACCATTTCTATGACCTCGTCCACGCCACTGACTACTGCCCAGTTGTTATTTTCAGGTGCTTTTCTATAAAAGAGGTTGAAAACAGCAGTCTTATTTTCGCTGCCACAGTCGTGAAAGGACTTTCCCATAGTATATTGGTATTTGTCCGAACAGTAAGCGATGTCTTTGAGCATTTGAGTTGTTTCAATTAATTAAGTAACCTTCAAAAAATAACCTGCATCATCTTAGTAAATCTTTTTTGTTTCCTCGAAAATCTCATTCTAATCTAACGCAACTTATTTTTTTACGTTACTAAGTTATATTATATTGCCTTTGATATTTTTTTAGTTATGAGCCCTTTTAAACTCGAAAACACTACAAAATATCATAACGGGTGTAGTTTCTCGGTCTTGACAGTGTCAAAACCAATCTTTACAGGTATAAAGTTCGTAAATATAGTGATTTTTTCTTATAAAATGCTCGCCTTTTGTTTGAGGATTCGGTGTCAGTCTTGATAGTTTCCATCTTTTGGGCCAATGGTAGTGATTTTGACGTTTTTTAATGCGTATTATGTGAAAACTTCATATATTTGCCTCGTATGTTGGATGATTTTCGATTAAGAGTATTTGAAAAAGTGTGCATAACGCTGAGCTTTACGCTTGCTGCAAGGGAACTTGGAGTGAGTCAGCCTGCCATAAGTCAGAACATTGCGGAACTGGAAGGAGCGTTAGGCGTCAAACTCTTTGAAAGAAAAGGAGGAAGGGTTTTACTCACTTCACAAGGTAAGGTTTTCAGAGAGTACTCTGAGCAGATTTTGCATTGGTACGATGCGGCCAATTTGGCTTTTTCAAATACAAACCCTAAGCCGATGGAATTGACCCTTGACAGCGGAAAAGTAATACAAATATGGTCATGGGCCGACGATATACATCTTAAACTAAAATCTGATTGACAATACTTTAATTAAAAATACTATGAAAACTTCTTTTAATTATTTACTTCTTCTTTGTGGAGCGGTTTCTATTATTTTTAGTTCGTGCTCGGCTTCAATGAAGTTGTCGAAAATCCGTTCTAAATCTTTGAATTCGTCTTTGTCACTTCCCAGTGAAAAGGAGTTGCAGCGTTACGGCGGCCAATCACGAGTTCAAAAGGCGGACGAAGATGGTCTTTTTGCCTTGCGAACGGTAAGAGATTCCATAACGGGGGAAACTATGGGAAGCGAAGATTTGGATGCAGCCATTATTATAGCGCGATTTCGTAATACGGCCGAAAGGCATGGTCTAGTTAATTTCGATTTTATGATAGTGGCATCCGACTCTCTTCAAGACCCTTCATGGCAGTTGCGTTTTTTCCCAATGGTTCATTTTGATAATGATTCGATTCCATTGGCCCCGGTATATCTTACAGGATATGATTTTCGACGCTCACAACTTCGTGCCTATGGCAGATATGAGGATTATATGAATGGAATACGTCGAGATAGTTCATTTTTTGTCGATCGTATTCAAAGTGAAGCTTTTTCGCAGCGTTTTCCTGTGTGCGATTTAAGTGAGAGCGAACTAGAAAAGCATTTTCGCAGAAACTGGCTGGTTCAGTACAATGCTCATAAGGTTGCAAGGCAGGAGAGTGTGCGTAAAAAATTGTTGACAAATCCATTGGCCGGCTCTGAAATTAGAGATGACGCTACTGGTAAGTCAAAGGCGCAGCGGTTTGTTTATGTGTATACCCAGAGCATACCTTCACGAAGGAATCTAAGTAAGTTCACACTCACTATACGCACTCAAATATATGATGGGAAAAAGGTAATATACCATTTTCCTGTGTCTTCCCCTATAACCTACTATGTTAGTTCATTAAGTACGCTATTGGATAGAAATTTACTTGAAACTCACCCGGATGATACTACTTATAGTGCTGGGATTAAGGCATTGAGTGAACGGGAGTGGGAGAGGGCGCTGGAATTGCTTGCGCCTTATGAAGATTATAACACAGCCCTAGCATATCTTTCGCTTGAATATAATGCGACTGCATCTAATCTTTTGGAGTCTTTACCATACGAGTCTGCCGGCATCCATTATCTTTTAGCGTTAGCCTATTCTAGAAGGGGGCTTGAGGCGCAAGCGGTTGAACAACTTAAAAAGGCTGTGCAGATGGAACCATCATATAAATATCGAGGCAATCTCGATCCCGAAATTGCCTCGATAATCAATAAATTTTCTCTTTTCAAGGAAGACGATTACTCCATAGACAACTTCTTGTAGTTGTTATAGCGTATCTTAGCGTATTCCTCTGTCTTTTCAAGGAGTTCTGCTGCCCTTTCAGGATAAAGCTTCACAAGAGAAGAGAAACGAACTTCTCCTTGAAGGAATCCCTGGAATTTGCTCCAGTCAGGCTCTTTGCTATCAAGCGAGAATGCTTTCTTGCCTTGTTCCTCAAGAGCAGGGTTGTATCTATACAGATGCCAATAACCACATTCTACGGCTAACTTCTCTTCCTTCTGGCTTAGTCCCATACCAGCCTTAAGACCGTGGTTGATACAAGGTGCGTAGGCTATGATAAGTGATGGACCATCGTAAGCCTCGGCTTCTTTTATGGCATTCATATATTGAACAGGACTTGCGCCCATAGCTACTTGTGCTACATATACATAACCATAACTCATAGCCATCATTCCAAGGTCCTTCTTGCGTATCTTCTTGCCACTGGCTGCGAATTTTGCGATTGCACCTGCTGGTGTGGCCTTGGATGCTTGTCCTCCGGTATTAGAGTAAACTTCAGTATCAAGTACGAGTATGTTGACATTTTCTCCGGAAGCCAATACGTGGTCAAGTCCGCCGTAACCAATATCGTAAGAGGCACCATCGCCACCGATAATCCATTGACTACGAGCTGGAATGTATTGTTTAAGCGCTAGAAGGCTCTTGCAAGTGTCGCATCCGCACGCTTCCATTAGTGGAACAAGTTTGTCAGTTATATCTCGTGTTACAGCGTAGTCTGAACGATTATCTAGCCATTGCTGGAAGAGTACCTTCATCTCGTCAGAGCAGCATTCGCACTCGAGCCCTTTTTTCATGAGCGAGGCTACAGTTTCGCGTATTCGCTCAGAGCCGAGTCTCATACCTAGTCCGAATTCGCAGAAGTCCTCGAATAGAGAGTTCTGCCAAGCAGGACCATGTCCTTGTGCATTGGTGCAGTATGGACTTGATGGGAATGAAGCTCCATAGATTGAAGAGCACCCGGTAGCATTGGCAATCATCATGTGATCCCCGAATAACTGGGTAATGTTCTTGATATAAGGGGTTTCACCGCATCCTGCACAAGCACCGCTGAACTCGAATAGAGGCTGAGAGAATTGTGCGTTCTTCATATTGCTCTTAGGATCGAGAACTCTCTTGTAGCCCACCTTGGCATTAAGATAATCGAAATTCTCTTGTTCGGCTGTGTTATCGATGTAAGGGGCTAGGCTAAGGGCTTTGTCTTTTGCTAGACATACATCTACACAGTTTCCACATCCTGTACAATCAGCTACGGAAACTGAAAGTGCATATTTGTATTCTTTAAGATTGGCCTTTCCATCAGCATATTTGAGACCCTTTGGAGCGTTCTTAAGTTCCTCTTCGGTAAGAAGGAACGGACGAATAGCAGCGTGTGGGCAGACAAATGCACAGGTGTTACACTGAATACACTTTGCAGGGTCCCATACAGGAACATTTACGGCAATTCCACGTTTTTCGTAAGCGGCTGTTCCATTAGGCATGGTTCCATCCATATATGGAAGGAAGGCGCTAACCGGTAGAGAATCACCCTCTTGAGCGTTAACTTTGTCTGCGATTTCCTTTACAAATGGTGTTGCAAGACGCTCTGCATTATGGTTAACGAACTTAGCTGTGATTTCTGCCCATTCAGCAGGAACTTCTACTTTTACATATTCTCCGCCTCGATCGATAGCAGCATAGTTCATGTTTACGACATTCTCGCCTTTCTTGCCATAACTTTTAAGAGCTGCTGCTTTCATATATTTTACTGCATCATCGACAGGGATAATTCCTGTGATACGGAAGAATGCACTCTGAAGAATAGTGTTTGTACGTCCGCCAAGGCCTATCTCTGCAGCTATCTTGGTAGCGTTAATGATGTAGAGATTGATATGCTTGCGACCGATGACAGCCTTTACGTGATCCGGCAGGCGCTCAAGTGTCTCTTGCTCGTTCCATAGTGAATTGAGAAGGAATGAACCGCCTTCTTTGATTCCTTTAAGTACATCGTACTTTTCCAAGTATGATGGCACGTGGCAAGCCACAAAATCAGGTGTATTCACCAAATATGGAGCGTGTATAGGCTTTTGACCGAAGCGAAGGTGTGAACAGGTGTAACCTCCGGATTTTTTCGAGTCATAATCGAAATAAGCCTGGCTGTATAGATCTGTGTGTGAACCTATAATCTTGATGGTGTTCTTATTAGCACCTACGGTACCGTCAGAGCCCAGACCATAGAATTTACATTCTGTAGTGCCTGGTTTTACGATGCTGACTTCAGTTTTGATAGGAAGGCTCTTAAAGGTAACATCATCTACGATACCGATTGTGAAGTCGTTCTTAGGTTCTTTCTGCTCCAAATTGTCGTAAACGGCGATGATTTGAGCCGGGGTAGTGTCTTTGCTAGAAAGTCCGTAACGACCGCCCACGATTACAGGGGAATTGGCCTGTCCCTGGAATACGGTTTTGATATCCAAGTATAGAGGTTCTCCGAGTGAACCAGGTTCTTTTGTGCGATCAAGAACTGCAATCTTTTTGACAGTCTTAGGAAGTACTTTCAAAAGATATTTAGCACTGAAAGGACGGTATAGGTGAACTGAAATAACACCATACTTGCGACCACGCTCGCGAAGGTAATCTATAGTTTCACGGATGGTTTCAGTTACAGAACCCATTGCTACTATGATATTTTCAGCGTCAGGAGCTCCGTAATAATCGAATGGACGGTATTGGCGTCCGGAAACCTCTCCGATTTCACCCATATAGCGAGCTACTATGTCAGGGATAGCATCGTATGCCTGATTTCTAGATTCTACAGCCTGAAAATAAACGTCACCATTCTGCGCTGTACCACGGGTTACAGGAGCTTCAGGGTTGAGTGCACGATCGCGGAAAGCTTTAAGGGCTTTTTCGCTGACCATACCTTTTAGATCCTCTTCATCAAGCAGTTCGATCTTCTGTATTTCATGTGAAGTACGGAATCCATCGAAGAAGTGTAGGAATGGAATGCTACTCTTTATGGTGGATAGATGTGCTACCGCAGCCATATCTTGAGCTTCTTGGACAGAACCAGATGCGAGCATCGCAAAGCCAGTCTGGCGGCATGCCATAACATCCTGATGATCACCGAAAATTGAAAGTGCATGGCTGGCAAGGGCACGAGCTGAAACATGGAAAACAGCAGGGAGCATTTCACCGGCTATCTTGTACATGTTAGGAATCATTAGCAAAAGACCTTGTGAAGCTGTAAATGTGCTAGTTAGTGCACCTGCTTGAAGTGAACCATGTACTGCACCAGCGGCACCGGCCTCACTCTGCATTTCCGTAACTTTTACGGTTTCCCCCCAAAGATTCTTTTTGCCGGCAGCCGACCATTCATCTACATTTTCAGCCATGGTAGACGAAGGCGTGATGGGATATATAGCTGCATTCTCGCTAAAAAGGTAGGCGATGTTACTTGCAGCCTGATTACCATCACAGGTAATAAATTTCTTTTCTTTCGACATAGTGTTATGTATTAAGTTTATTGTATTCCTTTGATTGTTATTGTATTATTATTTACTATACGAGACACGAGTCCTTGAAGGACATTCCCCGGGCCTACTTCCGTGAATTCTCTTGCACCATCCTTTACCATATTGCAAATGGTCTGACTCCACCTTACTGGAGAAGTCAGTTGCGCTAATAGATTACTTTTTATGATAAGTGGATCTGTCTGTGCTATAGCGCTTACATTCTGATATATAGGAATGCTCGGAGTATGAAAGGTGCACTTGTCTATGGCTTCAGAAAGTGAATGACGAGCCTGTTCCATAAGCGGAGAGTGGAAAGCACCACTGACATTAAGCATAAGTGCGCGCTTTGCGCCCTTTTCTTTTAATCTCTCGCAGGCAAGAGAAACACATTCTTTTTCACCGGAAATAACAGTCTGCTGTGGGCTATTATAATTGGCTGCCAGTACTATACCTCTATTTTCAGAAGATATTTCCGAACACACGCTTTCAATATCTTCTACGGGTAGGCCAATTATCGCAGCCATAGCCCCAGGGTGCTTTTCGCAGCATTCCTGCATGGCGGACGCTCTTTTACTCACAAGTTTAAGTGCGTCTTCAAAGTCAAGTGCACCGCAAGCGACCAATGCAGAGAATTCTCCAAGGGAGTGCCCTGCAACCATGTCCGGCTTCTCCATTTCGGTGCAATTCTCAGCTACGACAGAATGTAAGAAAACTGCAGGCTGTGTTACTTCAGTGCTTTTCAAATCCTCGGCGCTGCCTTGGAACATTATGTCTGTCAATCTAAACCCGAGTATCTCGTTAGCTCTTTCCATAAGTTCTCTAGACTTGGCGGAACTATCGTATAGGGACTTGCCCATACCCGTAAATTGCGAGCCTTGGCCAGGAAAAATATGTGCTTTTTTCATCTTTTTTCAGAGATTTCAAATTCGCGCAAAGATACTAAAAAAACACGATTGCACAATCTTTAAGTGGTACTATTTTACTCACGAGTTTTTAGAAGCATTCGAAACAATTTTTATCTGAATGTGAAGTTATCCACTATGAAATCGTAGTGACCTTTAGTTGGAAAGCCGGTCGCACTATCAAGCTCTATTTTGATTTTGGCGTTGTGTGCAGTACCATTGTCAAGAACATAGTGAAAGTTCTGTATGGTTTCGCGTTGTGAGTATTCTTTAAGGGCTATCTGCTCCGGAGCATTCCAGTCACTCTTGCCGAATTCGCACCATGATATGGTAGCTTTCATCCAGAATTCTGTCATGTAGTATTGGAAATCCACTTCAGAAATATTTTCCAGGAAGAATTCCATTTTAAGATGTCCGAACTGTTCCTTTTCGTAGTCTTCCTCCTCCTTATATACTCGTAATTGTGCGCTTTGACCGCCTTCTATAGGGTTTTGCCATGAGAAAGAGCCGTACCATGTGCTCCACTGAAGGTTATCTCTTCCCGAAGTAATGCCGTATTTGTAGTACGATGGTTTGTCAGTGGTAGAGAATCCTGTTTCAAAATTCTCCGTGAAAGGTAGAGTAACTCGTACCAGTGGCCCATATTCTTTAGGCTCTTGATAGTAGTCTTCTTTTATGTAACCTCCGCGATACTTTACCCTTATGTAATTCATTTCCCACCTTTCACTTTGTGAGGTTCCCATACAGTAGATGCATATTTGGTCTACTTCACCTTCGTCAATGGTCAGAGTACTACCACTTTGTACTTCTATAGTCTGGGATTTAGCCGCCTTCCCGTTTATGCTGTATGCCAATTTTGTCTTCCCGCTGCTTCCCACTTCCACCTCTTGGATTTTAGCATTGTTATGGCTTCGAATTCTAATGTAGGAGCCACCTTTTTTCTCGCTAGTTCCTTGATAGAAACGAATATAACCTTCTTCTGTTATTATAGGCCAAGAGACACCGTTGCCTTGGGAAATGACATAATCGATGTTCCCGAATTCATCAAGATAGTCATAGACTACATTATAGAAATCATCATAAGAGATTTCATGTATGGCGTCCGGGAATTGGGGAGTTGGTTTAAAGTTTTCCCTTTCACTACCGGGGTCAATCACTTCTATGCTGATGGGCTCATCTGGATTTGGTTCTGGATTTGGTTCTGGCTCTGGATTAGGTTCTGGCTCTGGATTAGGTTCAGGGTCTGGTTTCGGTTCTGGTTCTGGCTCAGGATTTGGCGCTGGTTTTTCGGTATCTGGCTTGTCCTCCTCAGTCGGATTTTGTGGTGTGCAGGCAAATAAGGCCCCAAAACAAAGAATCGATATAAGTACTTTTTTCATGCTAAAATATTATCTAATATATTAAATACTTCTTCTTCAGTTTGATATGGGAAAATATGAAAGGCTGGATTACCAGCTATCATGGCTGATAGTTTAGATTTTTTACGATTGTATAATATATAAACAGGCTTGTTTAAGTTTTCGGCAAACGCTAATTCGTAACCTACCCCTAGTGATGCTTGTGTGCATTCTGCAATTACTAGATCGCATTCTTTCAGCCAATTTATATCTTGAATGTATATATCATGGTCGCTTTGACCTGTTTCTATTATCTCAAGGTCCTCTTTTCCAATATGTTCTGTAAGAACAATATCTTTTGATTGGATATACTTTATGATATTATGATATAGCGAGGCATCTTGCCTTCCACCTCTTATGGAGCCTGAAAAATATATCTTTTTATTCATTGCTAATGTGTTATAAATAACTAAAAAAAATAACCTGCATCATCTTAGTAATTTTTGAGGGGGCTGTATCCTCGAAAATCCACTACAAATCTTTACCAACTTATTTTTAACGCTTACTAAAGTAATTTTTATTTATGAATTTTAATCAGTTATCAACTATGTTTTGCAAAGGTACCAAAAAATTTATATCTTTGAAGTCCACTAAATATTAAATAATGACCGAGAAAGAATACAAAATCTCATTTATAGAGTATAATAATCCTGATGAATTAAGCGCAGAAGACGCACAGCTTGTAAAAGAAGCTATTTCTGCTATGAATGGGTCATTCTCCCCATATTCACATTTTCAAGTAGGCGCAGCACTTAGACTTGACAGCGGACGCATAGTTAAGGGTGCCAATCAGGAAAATGCTGCATTTCCATCAGGTATGTGCGCAGAAAGAAGTGCTATGTTCTCAGCGGCATCTCAATTCCCTGGCGATCACATTAATTCTATTGCGATAGCTGGAGGTTTGAATGGAGAATTGGCCCCAGAACCAGTCTCTCCATGTGGCGCCTGCAGACAGGTAATGGCTCAATATCAAAAAAATGCCGGGCATCCGATAAGTGTTATATGGGTAGGTACTGGTAAAATATGGAAGTTCCCTAATGTGGAGTCCATACTGCCCTTTATTTTCGATAACATTTAAGAAATAAAAGATAGACGGTTTCGGCTCAAAAACGGGCTATTCTACTTCGCACCCTTGTGCGAGGTTGTCTCTTGTGCATAGAATATGAAATGATCTTGTCGTTATGCGTTAAAAAGTTGTTTTGAAGGTTACTTAATGATTACTAGTATCTGTTCAAGTAATCCATAAGGTTATCCTCTCTATTTAGGCCAAGTTTTTTCCTGACTCTATACCTGTTCATCTCCACGCTTCTAACGGTTATATTAAGAAGTGGCGCTATTTCCTTTGAACTTAATCCCATCTTTAGGTAGGCGCATAATTTCTTATCAGTTATGCTTAATTCCGGATGATGTTCATCGAGTTTTTTAAGAAAATCCACATAGACCATATCGAAGTTCTTCTCGAACTTATTCCAGTTATTATCCAAGCTGATATTCTCACGAATATTCTGTCGTACCTTGTTTATTATCTTCAGTGATTTATTCCTATCTTCCACCACTGTATCTTCCGCTTTTTGTAACTCGGAGTCTATTTTCCGGAGTATTTCATTTTTGCGAATTAGATTCATAGTTGAAGATGCCAATTCGTCAGCCTTTATTTTAAGTTCGTGACTCATTTGCTGTTGCCTTATGGCGTTGTCTTTCAACTTTTGTTTTTCTGCTATATTATTTTCGATTTTTAGTCTGAAAGTATGTATTGTATACATCAAGATAATAAGACCTATTAGTATATAAAGGAGGTATGCCCACCATTTCCTATACCAAGGTGTCATTATTTTAAAGTTTATCTCTGTATTGACTGTGTGTATAGAGTTGGCTAAGCTCGCTCTTACTTGAAAAGTATAGTTGCCGGGAGGTATATGTGAATATTCTTTGGCTTCGCTTTCCTGAAATTTGGACCACACCTTATCGTAGCCTTTAAGACGATAGCTGAATAATTCACTTCCATCAATATTATATATAGGAAGAGAAACCTTGAACTTCAAGGAATTGTCTTTGAAAGGAATGGTAAGTTTTGCCTCTTTGTTATTTTCTTTTCTGGATACGAAAATTACAGAGTCTTTATCAGCTTTCGTAATAGATATTTCTTTTATATATAGACTGTTATTGGGCAGAGAACGATTTTCTTTAATTTTATCGGTGTTGATGACTGAAAAACCATCTTCTGTATTAACCATGATAAGTCCATCTTTAAGTTCTCTGATATCTTCAAATCCGGAAATGCGTCTTAGACATAGCGACCTTAAAGATAGGCTGTCGATGGTGATTCCCTTTTTGTCTGGAGAATTTGAAAGCAGTATATCTCTGGAGGTTATATCTTTATTGTTAGACGTTCTATAACATAATGCTTGAATGGTAGAGGACGAGAAGAATAAATCTGAATTGCCACATTGGAAAATGCTCATTCCTGCCGGTGGTGTGGAGAATAGGGAGTTTAATCCGACAATAGGGTAGGCTTTGTCTGTTTTTCTATCGATTCGGTAAAACCCGTGTGCAGTCTGGAAAATAATTTCGTTTTCAAACCATATTGGCACATTTCCCCAATCCTGCGGAAGCCCATTTCCTTTTGAGAAATATTTTTTTTCGATCACTTCAGACCTACCCAAATCAATCTTAAGCCTATATAATCCTTTTATCCAATGGCTAAACCAGATATCCCCATTATTGTCCTCTTCAAATACCTTACTGTTTTCATCGAACCCGCTTATCCAGTTATAGAACTCCCACTTTCCGGCTTGCTTTTTTAAAAGAAACAATCTGTCATAACTGCATCCTAGCATATATTCGGTATTCTGTTTAAGAGGCGTTAATTTCCAGCTTCCGTTTAATGGTATGAACCGTGTATTCTGCTCCTCGTCGATGATTCCTAAACCTCTATCACAACTACAGAAAAGATTTCCGTCGTGCGATAGCAGAGACCAGATTTGTCCTTTCAATTCAGAGATTTCTTCGATCTTTGAGTTTTTCATCGTGAAAAGACCTTGATTCGTCCCTAGCCATAAGTACCCTTCATATATTTCGGAGGCATATCCGGCTCCTATTATATTGCTTGAAGCTAGTAAGCTGTATTCTGCAGAGTTGATTTGAACCATATCTATGCCCTTATCAAGTCCTAGCCATAGGTTACCTTGTTTATCGAAGAAAACATCGAGTATGGTATTGTTTTGTAGCCCGGAGGACATGTTAAGGTGAATTAGATCTTGAGAGGTGTGTTCATATATATAAACACCATTGTTTACAGTACCATAGGCCGTATGTTTCCCATTTGTCCGTGCACAGTAAATTATGGAATTGTCAAGACCGTCCAGTAGAGAAGAATCCAAATGCTTTAGAACACCGTCTTTATAAGAATATAGTCCGTTCGTCGCGCTTACAAATTCTATGTAATTTCCGTTTTCGTGTTTTATTATGGAGCATATTGCCATATTGCTAAGACTTTCAGTACCAGGTAGTTTTTCAAAGTCCCCACGATCGTTAAGCCTAAGAGGGCCAATGGAATTGACGAATATGTACAGTTGTCCGTCTATTACCTCGGACACTGTGACTTTAGCGTTGAAATTGTATTCCTTAACTTCGGCGTTCTTATAGCGAAATATGCGGTTATTCTCTCTGAAATATAGAGCATTGTCTAGTTTATGTATCCTCCATATATCGTTTATGTTGTTTCCAATGCTATCCAAGAGTGAGACATAGCGGACACCTGAATTATCACTGAAATCTAGATAACCTAACTCGTTGATCGCTCCGAAAATGAGCCTGTCTGTCTCATTGTCATACAGAACTGAGCGTACACTGGTCTTATTCGTAACAGGTGTAATACCCCATTCTTTGCCGTCATATTCTATGATCCCGGCATCATTGGCCAGCCACATATTGCCGCATTCACCTTGTGTGATCTGCCAATTCTTGCTTCCTCCTTTGTATTCCGATTTAAGATAATTGTGTATAAAAGGGTAATACCCATAGGTGATAACTCCTATGAATAAAAGTATGGTAGTGGTAATTAGTCTTTTCATTATGCTGTTTTTTGCAAATATAGTAAAACTTCCTTGTTGTAGTGTTCTTGCGATAATAAAAATTTTTATTGTATTATTAAAATTATTTAATTATCATAAAATAAGCGTTTTAATATATATATGTTGAGTTTTTGTATAGGTGCCAAATTTTCAAATGTTGAGTTTTAGTGTACCTATATTATTAACTCTACATTCTTTTTTTTATAATTTTGTATCCGAAAAACGAGTATATGAACTTTGTCGTCTTTTTATGTTTTGATCGATGAAGGCAGAAAGTTCGGTATATTTATTAATAACAGTGAATCGATAACTGATATGAAAAAAATCGCATCATTTTTGGTGTTTCTTTTTGTGAGCGTTCAATTATGTCTCGCGCAGAAAATGACATTGAGTGGAATAGTATTTTCCGCTGATGATTCATATCCTCTTCCTGGGGTGGCTGTACTAGTAAAAGGAACTATGCATGGAGTGTCTTCAGATATGGACGGAAAATATTCCATAGATGTAGAAAAGGGCGATGTAGTTGTATTCCGCTCTTTTGGCTTTGCAGATAAAGAGGTTACGGTAAATCAAAGTGCTGTCCTTAATGTCTATTTGGAAAATGACGCGCTTGTTCTCGATGAGGTCGTGGCTGTAGGTTATGGTGTTATGAAGAAGAGTGATCTTACAGGTGCAGTAGCATCTGTTAAGGGTGAACAGCTTCAGAAGACGCCTGCTGCAGGCCTTGATCAGGCGCTTCAGGGTGTGGCTGCCGGTGTCACCGTCAATTCTGGGTCCGGTCAGCCGGGAGCCAGCGCAGAAGTTAGAATCAGAGGTATAGGAACCGTTAATGACAGTTCTCCTATATATGTAGTGGATGGGGTTATTGTAGACAATATTAATTATTTAAGCCCTAATGATATAGCATCTACTGAAATCTTAAAGGATGCTTCTGCCACGGCTATTTATGGTTCGCGAGGAGCAAATGGTGTCATTCTCGTCACTACCCGAAAAGGTGAAACGGATGGTAGTGTAAGGGTTTCCTTTGATGCTTATCTGGGAGTACAATCAAGATGGCGCGCACTTGATTTGATGAATGCTGCAGAATTTTCGTCTTTCCTTGCTAATGCTTCGGGTATTCCTTCTCAGGTAACTGTTTTAGAAAATAAAGGTATAGATTCCTGGGTGCGAGCTTATCTTATAGGTAAGTCGAATTACTATCCTAAAAATTTGGACTATTCTGCAATTGATACGGATTGGCAAGATGTTGTATTTCGTAACGCTTTGATCCAGAACTACCATCTAAGTGCAGATGGGGGTAATAAAGATGGGTATTGGTCGATGAGTGCCAATATCTTTGATCAAGATGGTACGATTATAGGCTCAGATTTCAATCGTTTTTCTCTGCGTTTTAATTCTGCGCATAATATAGGGAAGTATATAAAGGTGGGTGAAAATCTTACATTTATGACTTCGGAAGGTCGTAATGCCATGAATAACAATAGTTCTCCAGGCGCTTCCATCTTATCTGCAGCCATAGCTATGGCTCCATGGGATCCGGCTCGTTACCCAGAAGGGTCATTAAGTAGGGATGGTGCGGACATGAGCGGTCAAATCTCGGCGGCATCGAACTTTAAGAATGTGACTAATCCGCTTTCTATGGTCGAGCATTCTCATCCGTCAGATAAAACTGAAAGATGGGTAGGTGACATTTTCCTCGAGATAAATCCTATAAAGGGTCTTGTATGGCGAAGTGATGTAAGTATGGATCTATCAAACACTCGTCATAAATTGTTCAAGGATGCGTATAAATACTCCGATTACGATAAGATGGATAAGAATTTTCTCGAAGAGAGTATGGGGCGTTATCAGACCATAATATTGGAAAATACTCTTACATACAATGGCGAGATAGGAAAACACAGTTTTTCCCTTATGGCTGGACAGACAGCCGAAGAGTATAATTACGAAACGATAGGAGGGTCTGGTTCAAGTATTCTTAATCCGGTAAAGACTAACTGGTATTTATCCCAGACTACCGAGTTGCAAAATAAGGCAAGTGATACAGCAGGGCGTACGCGTCGATTCTCGCTTTTAGGGAGGGCACACTATTCCTATGATAGCCGTTATATGCTCACATTGAATTTCCGTGCGGATGGTTCATCTAAATTTAAAGAGCATACATGGGGCTTTTTCCCTTCTGCCGCTGCTGCGTGGCGAATTTCTAGTGAAGAGTGGATGCAGGATTTTGACATATTGGAGGATCTTAAATTGCGCGCCGGATGGGGAAGAATCGGTAATGATAAGGTGGGTGAGAATTCTTTCACTTTAACTATGATGAATAACGGGCCGACTTTTGTTGATTATGTTTTCGGTGCTAATCAGGAACTTGCCCATGGCGCTACTATCCTCACATACGTGAATAACGGAGGAAAATGGGAAACCACCCAGCAATATAACCTTGGTTTGGACTTCGGCTTATGGGGTAATAAACTTACCGGTACAATCGAGGTTTTCGAAAGAGACACAAAAGATATGTTGTTGAGTGTGAGCGCTCCTGCGCATGTTGGCAATCGTTATTCTGCTATTGCCAATGTGGGGACGGTTGCCAATCGGGGCCTTGAACTTACGCTTAACTACAGGAACCAAGCTGGAGAATTGGCATATAATATAGGTGGAAACGCATCCTTTATAAAGAACGAACTTACCTCGCTTAATGGTGGTGAAAGGGTATGGGGAGATAAGACACTTTGCGATGAAGGCCTTCCTCTATATACATTCTGGGGATATGAGTACGAGGGTATATACAGAAGCCAGGATGAGATTAACAAGCATCTGTGGGCAGATGGCGCTTCTACAGGAATCAGTGTAGGCGATGCTAAGTATAAAGACCTAAATGGTGATGGAAAAATAGACGAGGATGATAGAACCGATTTAGGTAATCCTTTCCCTTGGTTTACTTATGGCATTAACATGGGAGCGGAATGGAAAGGCTTTGATCTTCAGCTCTTTTTTCAAGGCGTTTACGGCTCTAAAATCTACAATGCACTGCGTCTAAGAACGGAAGGTACTGGTAATGAGGCTACACTTAGTACAACCATGCGTGATGTATGGTCTGAGTCCAATCCTTCCGGGAGCATCCCTAATCCTAAGGGAAGTTCCAGAAACTTCGAAACGAATAGTCGTTTTGTGGAAAGTGGCTCCTATTTACGACTTAAAAACTTGCAGTTAGGATACACTTTACCATCAAGTTTTACCGACAAACTACATATTTCACGTGCAAGGGTTTATGTCTCTGCTAACAACCTTTTAACTCTTACTCCATATACGGGATATGACCCGGAAGTGGGTGGTGGTGTGGATTATGGTAATTATCCTCAATCCAGAACATTTATGTTAGGCCTTAATTTGAATTTCTAGTCTATGAAAGCATATAAAAAACTGATTGTTTGTGCGCTTTTGCCGTTGACTTCATGTAATGGATGGCTTCGTGAGGATGGCCCTATGACTAATAGAGTGGGCGATTTCTTTACGAGTGCACAGACTGCCATTCAAGTGGTAAACGCAGCCTATGTTCCGCTTATGTGGGAGTATCAAGGCACCTATTACAGCGAATTTTTTATAGGTGATATAATGTCGGACGATGCTCTTAAGGGAGGTCAAAACACATCCGATATGTCTGCAGCTTATGACTTGGAGAACTTTAAAACCATTTCTAATAATGAGATAGCCCTTCAATACTATCGTGCTCAGTATCAGGGAATAGCGCGTGCTAATCTGGCTATTGAGCAAATTCCTGTTATGGAAGACAGAGATGGGACTTTTACTGACGAACTCCGTTCAAGGCTTTTAGGTGAAGCGCATTTTTTGCGTGCTTACTACTATTTCAAGCTTGTACGACTTTATGGGGACATTCCTATCGTGGAATCTCCTATTTATAATTCCGATGAGTGGCGTCAGCCTCGATCTTCTGTTGAAAAGGTTTACGAAGTGATTTTTTCCGATTTGAAGCAGGCCGAAAGCTCGCTTATCCTTAAAAGCGAGTATGCGCCGGAAGAGTTAGGTCGTGTTACCAAAGGTGCCGCGCAAGCCATGCTTTTGAAGGCCTACCTTTATTATGGCGACTATTGTAAACGCACAGGAAATGACGATGCTGACTCTTATTATAAAGAAGCAGCCCAGTGGGGACAGACTTTTATGAAGGAACAGGCTTCGGAATATTCGCTTTGTTCAAACTATGCAGACAATTTTACTCTTGAAGGAGAGAATGGCTCTGAGTCTGTATTTGAAGTGCAGTATATGTCGGAAGGAACATCGGACTATGGCGAAGGGAATGGCTTTTCTCGTGGAACATTTACCACAATCCTAATCCGTTCCCGTTCGCAGTGGTTTAATGTTTCTGGCTGGGGTTTTAATCACCCTACGCAGAATCTTTACGATGAATTTGAAGATAATGACCCACGTCGAGATGCAAGCATATTGGCTCTTTCAGATGAGCAGATAACTAACGCTTCTGAAGATATTTATCTTGGCAATAGTTTTTACTGCACGAAGCGTGCTATTATGACCGATGACAGGAATTATGTCTCACTTGAGGATTCGCACGAGTCTCGTTCTCCTATAAATAGGATAGATATTAGATTGGCAGATGTATATTTGCTATATGCCGAAGCATCCTTGAATGCAGGGGACAAAGCTACAGCCGAGGTTTATCTTGAAAAGGTACGCTCCCGTGCCCGTGGAACTGGATCCATATTGCCTAAGTTCCCAGAGTATAAAGTGAGGAATTACACTAAAGATTATGCGTTTTATCAACTAAGTGATACGGCAGAAGACCTTCAGCTAGCCATTCGTCACGAGCGCAGGGTGGAACTTGCAATGGAAAGCCACAGATGGTATGACCTGTGCCGCTGGGGTATCGCTAAGGAAGTTATGGATGCTTATGCTAAGACAGAGACATCTCAGGCACAGAGTCACATGTCAGAGTTTGTAAAAGGAAAACATGAACTGTTGCCAATACCTGTAGAGGAAGTCAGACTTGGTGGCTTGAGCCAGAATTATGGATATTGATTTTATTAACTATTAACTAATTATATTTATTATGAAAAAGACATTTTTATTTCTTTCAACAGTGGTTCTCTCCGCTGCTTGCGTATTATCTTCTTGTAGTAAAGACGAACCTAACAAAGGTGGTTTAAAGGAAGAAGAAAAAGAAGATGATAAACTTCCAGAATCACTAAAGGGCTCATCTTATGTTGTTATTAACCTTGATGATGCTTCATTTAATCACATCGCAAGTAAAGTAGCTCAAGATCTCCGTGTAGACGATGTAACTCGTCATCTTTATGTATGGGATGGAACCTATGCAGGCGGAACTTGTGCAGGAGTTAATTTCTATGGCGAGGCTGCAGAGTGGACCTCACTTGTAGTTACTAATATTGGTTGGTCAGGTGCCGGCTGGTTTAATGATAAAGAGACACCGGCTATTGCGTCCGATGCAGCTGATCTTGCTAACTGGAAATTCCATGTAGCTTATAAGGGAGCTGCAGGAAAAGCACATATCATTAATCTTTATTGGAATGGTGGTACATATAAATTTGCCATCGGTGAAGGAAGTCTTGATGATGCTGGTGCTTCATATTCTGCTATTGCACCTGTAAGTGGAAAGTTCGTTGCTAACGATTGGAATGAATACGAAGTCGCTCTTACAGATACCGGTATGGATTACACTAAGGCTGGAAAGTCAGACAATATCGTAGGCGTTTTGAGTGGTGGTGTTCAGGGAACTACTATAGATCTGGATGCAATGTTCTTCTATAAGAAGTAATAAGCGAATATGAGTAAAGTGGTTATACCTTTATTCACTTTGATTTTACTATCTTCTTGCTTGTCTAGTAAAGATGTGGATAAGCAAGAAGATGTAAGTTTAGAGATTCCCCAAGGGTATGTTCTATTATGGGAAGACCTCTTTGATGGTACTTCTCTTGACTTGAGTACATGGAATATAGAAGAAGGTGGAAGTGGCTTTGGAAATGCGGAGTTGCAGTACTATCGTAAAGAAAATGTAACGGTAGGAAAAGAACCTTCTTCGGGAGCGAATTGCTTGATTATTACAGCTAAACGCGAGAGTTATGGCGGTAAGCAATTCACCTCTGCCCGCATCAATACCATGAATAAGAAAACCTTCAAGTATGGCAGGTTTGATGCACGTGTAAAACTCCCTCTTACCGCGAATGGACTGTGGCCGGCGTATTGGCTTATGGGTAATGACTATTCTTTAAATGGTTGGCCTCGTTGTGGAGAAATAGATATAATGGAGATGGGAAATTCGGCTGGAATAAAAGCCGGTACTCAGGATAGATTTTTCAATGGGGCATGCCACTGGGGATACTATAAGGATGTAGGCGGTGGAAATTGGGCATATCCTAATTATGCTAAATCCACTACGTGGCCAAGTAGCCTTCAGGACGGAGAATTTCATCTGTTTTCTCTTGTATGGGACGAACAGTTTTTAAGAATGTATGTTGATCTGGATAAAAATCCTGATTCCACTCCATATTATGAGATGGGGATAAGTGATGTGTCAGATGATTGGGGAACTGGTCATTATTTTCACCATGACTACTTTATCCTCTTCAATCTTGCTGTAGGTGGTTATTTTACTGGCATACTTGACCCATCTGCTATTACAGCTCTTCCGGAAGGTGGACAATCAAGTATGTATGTTGATTATGTTAGGGTTTACGAAAGGAAATAGTATGAGAAAACAGATATTATTTGCTGTCGTTTTAGGGTTTTTCGCTTTTATTTCTTGTGAAAAGTCGGATATCTCCAATGGAAGTGGGGCATTGGATTATACTTCACAACAAAGGAAGAGCTTGAAAAGGGGCGTTAGCTTTAATTTCGGCCAATTACCTGACATTGATGTTCCTTCACTTGGCCCTGCGATTAGTTGGTCGTATAATTGGAGCAGTGGCACTTCACAGGCTGCATTCTCGCAATTCGAGCAATATGGCATGGATTTTTGCCCCATGGCTTGGAATGCCAATTGGTCCGAAGATACATTCCGTTCATTCAAGCGCGCACATCCGGGATGTGAGTACATATTGGCATACAATGAGCCTAACCTTAAGGACCAGGCCAATATGACCCCGTCGCAGGCGGCCCAGGATTGGCCAAGACTTGTTGCCATCGCTAAGGAATTGGGCATGAAAATTATTGCTCCTGCGATGAACTATGGAACGCTTGAAGGGTATAACGACCCATGGAAGTGGCTTGACGAGTTCTTCGCTCAGGAAGGTGTCAGTCTTGACGATGTCTCTGGGCTCGCACTACATTGCTATATGGGCTCGGCACAGGCTATGAAGCAGTTCGTAGATGGCTTCAAGAAGTACGGAAAGACTATTTGGCTCACTGAATTTTGTAATTGGGCGGGAAATAATATTTCTGCGGAAGCTCAGATGAAATACATGGTGGAAGCCGTTAATCTTTTGGAATCGGATGATCAGGTGCAGCGCTATGCTTGGTTTATTCCGCGAGGAAATGGCGAGGCTCAGTGCCATAATTCACTGCTGGAAAGTAAGAAGCCTTTTGGTCTTACGGATCTCGGAAAGGTTTTCGTGAATATGTCCACACTTGACAAAACTCTTTACTATAAGGTAGGTGATGTAATACCGGCAGAACATTATACCGGATTTGAAGGTGCGATACATCTTGCTCCATGTACGGATACAAAGGGTGTTTTGGAACTTCAGGATCTTAAGAAAGGCACGGCAGCTCTTTGGCAGATCGAAGTGGGCTCGGAAGGGAAATATACATTGGAGTTAAGGTATTATACTTACTTTGAAAGTCCACTAAATGTACTTGTCGATGGGAAAAGTTTGGGAATACTTGAGCTTGGAAATACTGATTATAAATGGGAAAACAAGACTGTCGAGATAAATCTACCTGCAGGAAAGCATACGCTATCACTTAGCGGTACGACGGCTTTCCCTGTTACGCTGAATTGGCTAAAAATAACTAAGAACTAATAATTATGAATAAAAAATGCTGTAGGGGGTGGTATGAAGCTCCCGAGGTTCTCGTTACGGAACTAACATGTGGCTCAGTGCTTTGCGCATCATCGGGCGAAGATAAATCTTGGTATCAAAGAGGTGGGGTAGGAGATTTTACTTATTCTATCGATGAAGACGATACCTGGGAGTAACTCTAAAATGTGTACTGATATGAAAAAGATATATTCATGGATGCTTGCTGCGGTTTGTGTCAGCGCATTATCGGTGTCTTGTAAGCAAGACGCTCTTGAACCATCTACTCCAGATGAAGGCAAAACCGTGAAGGTGGAAGTCAGCCTTGCAGAGGAACTTAAAGGAACCATGCTTGACTCTAAAGGAATTGTGTGGGAAGTAGGTGATCAGATTAAATATGCCGGTGGGGCTGAATTGACTTCAAGTCCTCTTACGGCTGAAGATATTTCTTCTGATGGAAGTGTGGCGTCATTTACTTTTGATGCTGCTCTTACTGAAGTGGATAGGAATGGATGGTTTGTATCTACGAATAATAATCCGCGCAATAATGATGAAGTAGACTACACCCTTGCAATCGAAAATGGTAATATTTATACTCAAGATGTGGCAGGTGAGATGAATCATCGCAGGCTTTTCCTTCATAGTGGACTTGGCACTATGGATGTGGCTAAAGGACAAGAAAAGATTACAGTTAAGATGGATGTATGCGGTACCATTTTCCGAGCTATGCCATATACGACACTCTATAATAGTGAAAAAATAGAAAGTGTCACTCTTTCGTCTAACTCTTATATTGTAGGCACTGTTGCGTATGAGCGTGGTGCACAAAACTATAAACCTATCGAAGGGAATGGTTATGAAGGCACTACAGTTAATTATTTTAAGGATAGTACTGTAGTCGTTAATCTAGGTACTGCTTTCGCTCTTGATGGCGTGACTTCTAAAGAGACGAGTAAGGGTATTTATTTCCCAGTCGCTGCATCGTATGAAGGTTATCCATATAATGGATATAAGTGGGTAGTCTCTACCGATAAGGCTAGGTATGTTTTTGATGCTATGGATAAAGATTTCGCAGTGGGAGAGAATGTGGTAAAGAATGTATATCTTAATCTGGATAAAGCAGTTCGTAAAGAATATACATCTGGAACTTTAAAATACGATGCTGCATTAAATAATGTCGAACTTGCCCCAGGAGAAAGCAAGGATAATTATTGCGGTTACTCAGTTGCCATGACTAAGGATGGAGAAGAGGCTGAAGTTAAGCGCGAAGCCCCGGAGTATTATGAGCTTTACTATAAGAATGTTGCCTTTACTTGTACGGATCCAGATTCCGGAGAACCGGTGGATTGGGTAACTGTGAGGTACAGCACCACTAATGCACATGTACTTGCAGATGTCAGTGAAAATACAGGAGCAGAAAGAAAAGCCCTTGTCACTATCACTTATTCAGATGTTAGAAACTACACTATCGAAGAATCAAGCAAGACTAAGACATTCACCATCACCCAGAAAGCCGCTGGGGCTAAAACAAGCGTAAAAGCTTATGGTAGTTGGGGTGACTTGAACTGAAAAAAGTTGACACTATACGAGAATAAAAAAGTATAGTGAA
>ERZ808262.181-NODE-181-length-44692-cov-15.410131_pt1 | contig 44692 bp, 23 predicted proteins | sample MGYA00520895_ERZ808262 | MGnify/ENA primary metagenome ERZ808262 (study PRJEB31516, sample SAMN03275588) | gut metagenome | biome: mammalia-associated habitat; material: feces | host: Papio cynocephalus | place: Kenya | collected 2012-08-02 ... | reverse complement strand
TTGAAACCGTTTTCTATCCAAACGGTTTGACGCTTCGCTATCAAGCAAGACACGCTCGTATGCCTACGTTTATACGCTTTCGTATCACTTCAAGCAAATCGTTTCGCTATCAAGCCTATTTAGTATAGCAAGAGTTTGCGATTGTGTCAAACATTGCCGTTAAATTTGCTAAAAAACTTGCAACGTTTTGCAATTTATTTTTACGCAAACCTAATTTGACCGTCGATGACGTTGATTTGTGTGCCGACGAAAGAGGTGTCGTCGGGCGTTACGCCGCCGTTTCTGACGTTGTAGACGTATTCGAGACTCGAGCAACCTGCAAACGCATACGCACCTAACGTACACGGCATTCTGTTTTCAAAATACACGGCTTTAAGATTGGGCAGACCTGCAAAAGCGGCGGCGTCGATTTCGCATACGCTTGCAGGGATATGAATCGTTACGGGCAAACTTTTGAGGGACGAATCCGCAAAAATGCTGTTGGTGATGCGGTAAACGTTGTAGGTTTCGTACGCGTTTTCGCTTACGCCGTCAAGCGTTGCAAGCACTTTTCCGCTGCCCTTTTCCACCCAAATGACCTCGGGGATATACAAGTCGGACAAATTGAGTCCTTGTGCGTTTTCGCCGTCGGTGTAGAACGTGGATATTTCGACGTATTTGCCATCCAACCCCTCGACGGTTATTTCCTTATAATTGAAATACTTTGCCCAGACGTTGTTCGAGTCGGGCGTAACGGACGGGGACGCTTTGGACGAGCCGCCGCCTATCGGACCGTCCGGGGAAATCCAAACCGCATAGGAAACGCCCGTCGCCGAAACTGCGACTGCAAAAAGCACTATTATTGCGACTATCATCGCTATTTTGTTTTTGCGAAGTGATGTCATACGGGCATATTTCCTTCTCTGATATTCACGCCTTGCGCAACGTTGTCCTTGATTTCGAACTGGAACGTTATATTCTTTTGCGTGTTGGCGAGGTATATGAGTTTCTCGTTGCATTCCTCGTCGATTCGGTTGAAATAAACGGTTGCTTTGACATAGTAGGTTTCGCCGGGGATTACAAGCATATAGAGTTTGCAACTCGGCAATTTACGTTCGACGTCTTTGAACGGTTGGTTGTAGTATATTGCGCTCGGATTGCCCGAAAAATCGCTCGGCGCAGTCGGCGTTATGGTTTCGCTGGTTTTGGACTCCTCTTTCAAGGTGACGAGTTCCATTTCGACGTTGAAATCGGAAAGATAATCTTTGTTTTCTTCGTCATTGTCGAGGTGCGCCGAAAGTGCGCTGAGCATAAGCGATTTTCTTCCGTCTTTATACCCCGCGTCCGACGAGCCGACAAACGTTATTGGAAAATACAACACGGCGCATTTTGCCGCAATGTCGATTTTGCTCGTCTGCTTCTGCTTCAAATCGGTGCCGTACGGGGCGACGTTGCCTTTTGAAAGGTACCCGGGCGTAGCCACGGCAGGCCAAATCGAAGTGCCGTAATCGCTTGCGGCGTTCTCGTCGATGGATATGCTTGCGCTCTCTTGCAAAAGCGCGGAATCGGTTGTGAATCCGTCCTCGTTGCTGTCCGCGACGTTCGTAAACCACGCGGCGGTCACGCTGACTATAGTGACGACGAATATGAGAGCCATAACGACGGAAGATACGATTAGAGTGCGTTTGGTCTTGTTCATTATCCTTGCGCCTCCTCGTGTACGTTCGTTACGTTGAGTACCGCCGAAAATTCAAACGTAGAACCCGAATAATCCATATGCGAATAGTACATCTGATTGGACAATTCCTCAAAAATCTTTTTAGTGTCGTCGTTTGTCGTTTCGCCGTCCACCGTGGTTGTGTAGATATCGGTTGCGGTGTATTTGTCCCTGTCTGCCGAGAAAAACTGCATCCAGAACAGTTTTTCGGGTGCGAAAACGATGTAGAAATCGAATAATTGCGACGTGGCGTTGCCTATGCCGTTCGTGCCGAAGTCGTTGATAATTCGCTTGTCAACGCCCTTTATACTCGCAGAGTCGATTGAATCGTCGTCGTTTACGCGCGCAACGAGATTGTCGTCGCCGAAGGTGAGTTTGCCGTAGGGCGTGTACCAAACTTCGTTCTTTTGCGGTTCGAGTTGCAAAAGTCGCTGAGCGTTGGTTGAATCGTCGATTTTGTACGTTTCGTAGTTTCTCACTACGCCGTCGTTATCGGTTTCGCCGTGCGCCTTGAAAAACCACGTGAACGCAAACGGAATGTCACTCACGGGCGATACGTTAGAACCCGTAGCGGCGTAGATTTTGTTGATTTTTTCAACGACGTTTTGCTCGTTTTCATCTTTGGCAATCGAGCCGTCGGCGTTGCGCTTGTACTTCACTATCTTCACGCCGTCGAACGCCATACTCATATCGAACGTCTTGCCTTGCGTGTCGAGCGCAACCGTGTTGATGAAGTAATACGCACGGTCGCTCGTGTCGACGGCGTTGCCCGCCGCGATGGCTTCGGTCATAAGTTTGCCCGCGTTTGCGCCGCTTGCGCAAAATGCGGTCTGTCCGACGTACTGCATATTGTCAAACAACAACTTGCCGTCAGTGGACAAAGGTTGGCGTGTAAAGTCGATTCTGTAAGAATCCGCCGTAGACATCGTTATTTCAGCAACGGTGACCTTGTCGGCGTTGGTAAACCACGCAAAGGACGCGCCCACCATAACGACGGTGGTCACGATTATCAAAAGCGGAATCATAACTGACATTACGATTTTGAAGTTTTTGCTTTTGCTTGCTTGCATAGTTTATCCTTGTTTCTTTTGTTCGTACCTTGCGGATTTTTTATATATTTATATATAAACTACAATCGAGCAAGGCGTTTTATTTGATTTTTCGTCGATTTTTTTGCACGATATTTCAACTTTTTGAAAACGTGCGGTTAGAATCACGATTTTGCGATATTTTCGCAATTCTTTGGATTTTCGAGCGAGTTGTTTTTTCGCACGTTTTTCTCGCTCACGGACGGCTTTTTTTGCCGCCCGATTGCGATTTATGTTGCGATTATGCGACTTCTATCCAACTCGGATTGCTCTCGGCGTACGCCTCGAACATATCCTTGTCGCAAGTTATCTTGTATCCGAGCGAATTGCCCGTGCTATCCGTCTCGCTCGTAACCGTTCCGAAGAACGCGCCTGCAAACGTGCTTGCAACGTCGAGCGCGATATTGGTTTTGAGCGTGAACGTCGCAAACGGAAGTTGTCTTAAAAGCGATACGTTTTGCTTGTTTGCGATTGCAATCGGATTGCTTTGCGTGCCGTCCGCCGTGCCTACGAGCCAACTCGACGAACTGAGCGAGTATACGTTCACGCCGAAACTCTTGCCGTCGCTCGTGAGCATTCCCGTCGTCTTTGACAAAGAATACATCATTAGATATACGGAAACTATATCTTTGAGGCGCATACTCTGTCTTGGATTTTCTTCGCTCGGCTCACCTATTGCCGACAGTTCGGTAATATGCACGTCGTCGAGTACGTCGAATTCGCCTTTGTTCGGTGCGGTATCGCCCGTGTAGTAATACTTGTTTTGCGTGCCGTAACCCGAAATCGAACCCGACATCAACTCGTTGAACGTCTTTGACTTGCCAGAAACATTGTCGAATCCGCTTCTCTTTTGCCATACGGCGTTCGTCATATGATAGGAATCTTCAATCGTTGCGCCCGACGTCGTAAACGCTTTTGCCGTGCCGCCGTATGCGGTGATTTGCACGAGGGAAACGACGTTCTTTACGCTTGCGCTCGTCGTGCCGACAACGCCGCCGACGTTTGCGTTTTGAGAGGTTATCGTGCCGAGAACGATTGCGTTTTCAATATCTCTCGCGCTCGTGCCGAACAATCCGCCCACCGTGCCGCCGCTCACGTTGATTGCGCCGTGTACGGACACGTTCTTTACGCTCGTTTCGGTTGTTTTCGATTCGTAAACGCTACCCGCGATTGCGCCTACGTTGCCTCGATTTGCGTTGATAGTGACGTTTCTCAAATGCACGTTCTTTACGATGCCGCTTTCGCCGATCACGTCGAACAAGCCGACGTTCGTCTTGCCATAACCCATTATATTGAGATATTCGATGACGTAGCCGTTTCCGTCGTAAGTGCCGTCAAAGCCCGTCAAAACGTCGCTTCCGTTCACTTTCGACGTCACCGTCGATACGAACAGACTGCCGTCTATCGTCACGTTTGCGCCCACTCTCGCTTTGAGTACGTTCGTGAGGAAGTCCTTGTTGTTTCCGTTCCAGTTATACTGCTTTTGCGTAACGACGCCGTTGTCGTCTACGGACGAGGTCGTGAAGAACGCGTTGAGTATTTCGATGTCTTGCGCCGTGAACGTACCCGTTATGTCTTTCGTTTGCACGAACTTCAACGGAATGTCGTTTTGCGTGGATTCGTTGGAACTATAGTAGCCCCATTCGTTCTTTTCGGTGTCGAAGAACACCGCGTAATCCGCCGCTTGCAATTGGGCAAGATACTCGTCCCAAGTGGTTGCCGTAGAATCCTTGATAGGCGAATTGTCGGGCTTCTTGTAGTCGCCGACGTATGCGCCGTCCTCACCCACGCTGACGACCTTAACCCACGCGTAACCCGACGATACGATCTTGATCATATCGAGGTTTTGCGGATTCTGATGCGCCGTATAGTAGAAGGACGCGATGAGCAAACGCGCAAGCGAAGTTATCTTGTATTCGTTGCTCTCTGTGGACACGAAGTACGCAATGGTGAGAGTCGGCTGATTGCTCAAACGATAGTTGAGATTCATACCGTTGGTCGTGGACACGGACGCACCGAGTCGGGAATTGCCCGACCTACCCTGAATGACCGTGTAGCCGTGGTATTCTCTCTTTTTGTCGGTGGAATCTATCGGGCGGTCTTTGCCGTCGTCGTACATCCAGCCGTTCGTGACGATGATGTCCGCGCCCGCCTTGTCCGTTTCCTTGTTCGTACCCGTAACGCGCGCCCAGTCGGTGTTGTAGGTGTTGTCGTCGTTGGCGTAACTTTGAGCGGTGTTCGAGTATTCCACTTTGACGGATTTTACGGTTATTTCGATTTGGATTTGCGGCGAACCGCTCTTATTCTTGCGGTTTTGGTCGCTTTCTCTGCTGTCGTACACGGTGACTTTAGTCGCAAAGTTGCCGTCCGTATCGCTGTATGCGCCGTCGCTCGAATGATATACGTTGAACGTATAGTTGCCTGCGTCCGCGCCGTTCATCTCGAACACGAGTTTCTTGAGATATGTGCCCGAAGTTGCTTTCTTGAACGTGCCGTCCGAGTCTTTGTACACGTCGTTGACGTATTTTGCAAAGTCGAAACCGCCGTTAGTAGAAGTGTTGCGCAAGTTTTCGGATTCCGAATAATTTGCGAAGACGGTCACTACGTCGCCCGTCAAAACGCCGCTTACTCTGAAGCCTTCGCCCGCTCGATAAGGTTTAGTCGTGCCGTTGCCGCTTACGCCGCTGCCGCCGTAGGTCGTGCCGTCGGTGTACGTCCTCGTCGCCTTGTTAGAGCGCAGTTTGTCAAGGAAAACTTGAATATGTTTCGGCGTAATCTTGCCCACGTTGTACGCCGCCGTATCGACGCTTCCCAAAGCGTAGTCGCCTACGTTCGTCGGGTCGGCGAACGTATACGAGAACGTGACCGCTTTGCCTCTTATGACGTTGTTGCTCGAATCGTAAAGCACGTTTTCGTCGTCGTACGTTCCGCCGATCGTGAATGGGAATTTCGTGGGAACGTGTCCAGTTGCTTCCAACTTGAAGTAACTGTCGAGAATTTGCGCCGTCACCCTGTTGTTGCCGTCGTATACCTTTTCGAGCGTTGCGTTCGTAGCCGTAAAGCTTACGGACACGACGGACGGCGTTATCTCGAACTCGCCGCTCGTTATACCGTCGACGATTTCGTAGTTTTTGAGAATGGAATCCGAGCCGTCGGCATTCGTTCCCGTCACTTTGCTTATGACCGCAGTCATAAACTTCTTGCCGTCCGCAACGTGAGTCGCCGCGCCCGATATTGTGATTTCGATGACGTCGTTTCCTGCATATCCCTTGATATTCACGCCGTCTATCGTGCTCGAACCGTTTACGATTGCGAGGCTTCCGTTGCCGTCGATACCCTCAACGCCCGTGACTATCAAGCCTTGCGCCGCATTACTGAACACGAACGACGGGGCATTCTTCCAAGTGAGTTTGATTTGTCTGGGTTGAATGGTGTATTCCGCCTCGTCCGTGCCGTCGATTTCGTAGTTTTGCGTGGTGTTTTCACTGCCGCGCATTGCGATAATCGCATCGGTTGCGTTGCCGCCGATGCCTATTTTGTACGTTCCCGCATTAACGATCGTGTCCGTCGTTGCGCCGTCAACGGTTGCGGAATACTTGATCTTTATGGTATCCGCGCCGTACGTAATCTCGCCGTTAGAGATGTCGCTTCCGTTGACTTTGAGGACGGGCGTAACGGGCGTGCCGTCGTAAATCTTGCCGTCGTCCTGTTTGAGACCGCTGAGCGTGAGTTTATGCTTCTTGATCGTCCAACTCGTGCTTTCGTCGTAGTTGGATATATAGTAGTTGCCGCTGCTCTTTCCGCCGAGCGAAGCGCTTATCGTTGCGGCGTACGTTCCGACGTTTATTGTGCTTACCAAGTTCTTCACGTCAACGGCGTTGTTGCGATTCGACGAAACGACGTATTGATTGTCGCCGACGTAAAGCGTAATATCGACATGATCCCACACGCTGCCGATCTGGCAGAGATTTGAGATCTTGACGGTGGAAAGTCCTTGATGATACGTGTTGTACTCATAGGGCGAACTGCCTGTTTGTGCAAATTCGACGGTGAGCGGTCGCTTCGTAATCTCGTAACTATACGTCGGCAACGCAGAAGGCATGTGCGAACAACTCTTTGCCGCTTCCTCGTAGCCGTCGCCTTTTTTGAGCGTTACGGTGTATTTGTTTGCGTTTACACCCGTTTCAAACACCCACGTTACGGCCTTACTGCTCGACGAGGCGGACGGTTTTGTTTTTACCGTTACGCCGTTGTTTATGCTTGCGGCAAAGAACTGTTCGACGAACTGACCGAGATTGACGATGTTCTTGTCCGCAGTGAACGTCACCGTAATCGTTCCTTTCGTACTGCCGTCATATTGGTGTGTTCCGTTCGTCGTGCCGCTGATTGTAATCTTATTTTCGTTTATCGAATACGTCGGCTCACTCGTGCCCTCGAACGTAAGCGTATAGTTGCCCACGCGATAGCCCTTTCCGCCCGCAATCTTAATGTAGTAATCGCCGACTTTTGATACGCCTGTCAAATCAAAACTCAATATCTTGCCGGTTTGTTCTTCATTTACACGAAGATTGACTTGTATCAAACTGTCAATTTTCACCGGATTTATCAAAGCACCGTCTTTTTGCATTGCTGTTTTCGTGACAGTTTTTGTTTCGTTGATTTTTCCGAGAGCCATTACGAACTCAGGCTCGAATGCAGCGAATTGCGCCTCGCCGTCATTGAATTTGAAGCCCGAAACCGTCCACGTCGCGCCCTTATTTGCGTAGGTGTTATCGAAGTCGTGCGAAGGCGCCGACGTTCTTCTCAACGTGAGCGTTGCGGGATTGACGGTTATAGTCTGGTCCTCGACTATGGGCGAGGGATTGTATTTGTCGTCCATATTCGGCGTAACGACGCTGATTTTGTACGTCTTTGCGTCCTTGAAGTTTATGCTGCAACTGAACGTTCTCGTAGCCAAATCGAGAGAGTCGATGTCTTCGACATTGAACAGCAAATCGTCGCCGCTTAAGTTGCTTCCGATTCCGAAGCCGCCGTTTGAAACGGTTATGTTGTTGGAAACGACTTTGCCGTCTGCCGATTGACCGACGAATTCCGTGCCGTTCCAAGTGAACTTCGCAATTTCTTTGCCGTCCTCGTCCTTTATGACTATCTCGAAGCGGATATTGCCCGCAATTCCAAGATTGTTGCCGTCAATCGGCGCAATATTTTCGATTGTCAAAACCGCGTCGATGTCGGGGTCGCCGTACGTCAACGTACCCGACGGAACGGACAAAGAGGCTTCGAGGTCGCGCTTTTTGATTTCCCAATCGATTTCGACGCCGCCGACTACGTGAGGCGTGCCTTCACTGTCAAAGTAGTAAATCTTGACTTTGGACTTGAATGTGCCGGGTTCGGCTTTTATACTGTCTGCCGACATGTCGGACGAGTAGCAATATGAATCCGCCTTTGTCGTGTCTGTTGACGGTTCTTTAATGAACGGAACTTCGTCGCCTTCCGAAGCGGTGATTCCGACGGGTGCGAAGCGGTCGTAGCCGTTGTAGGTGAGCGTTTTGCCTCTCGAAATGGTGCGATAGTACACGGCGACGTTGCCCGCCAACTTTTCCTCGTCATCGGCAGTTGTATTGCCGTCTGTCACAGTGTTATTGTTGACGGTGAGCGTCTTGATGAAGAACTTATCGCCCGAATACGTCGCGCTCGGACGAGAGTTGCCCGACGTTGCCATATACAGATAATATCCGCTGTTTTCGCCCGCGGAAGTCGCGGTGGCGTAAAGCGTGGATTTTTGAGGTTGACCGTTATCGCCCAAAACAATTGCCGATTTTTCGAGTTCTTTCGTATCGTCGCCCGCTTCGCGTTCGCTTGCGGTGTATGCGTCGGCAATGCGTTTCCAGTATGATTCGTTTGCGTTGACGGAATGTTCCGCGCTGATAGTGCCTATCGTGGTATCGGTTATGGTGCCTATCGTGGTATCGGTTGCGTAAACGAAGTACCAGCCCGTGTCGCTTGCACCCGTCGTGTACGACTTTGCGCCCGCAATGGGTTTGACCCACGCACCGTTCTTCTCTTCCGCATTTGAGATGCCGAGGCTCGAAGCGAAGTATTGTTCCCACGTCATATTGGCGTCGGTTACTGCGGTTATGGTCTTTCCGTCGTATTTATGCGTGCCGGTGTAGTCGTCGTAATAGGTCTTGGGCGTGTACATCGTGCAGAATTCTTCGGTGAACACGACGGGTTGACTGTCGACATACTCGACTATGGTTTCAAACTTGCCGAGGTCCGTTTGCAGTTTTCCTACGTCCGTACCTGCGAGGGTTGCGTTGGGATAGCCTTTGACCCAGTAGGAAGATTTCGCGTCGGTGTCGGATTCGCTAAGACCTATGATGCCGCCCACCGTTTCCGAGCCTTCGAACGTACCCTCGACCGCGTATGCCGACTTGATAACCGTGCCTGCGCCCGTCGTTGCGCCGACGATACCGCCGACGTTTGCGCCGCCCTTGACGGTCGTGCCGTGCGCAAGCATATTGCTTATGGTGACGTTGTCTGCGTTGACAAGACCGACGATACCGCCGACGTTGTTTATGCCGCTTGCCTCGACGTTGCCGTTTGCGTAGTAGGTGTTTCTTTCTTTATCGTCAGAGCCCCACTTTGCAACGTTTGCGCCGATGACGCCGATTGCGCCGCCAACGCCGCCCCACCCCGTAGACGAGTCGGAAGCGTTGCCTTTTGCTTCGTCTATTGCGGTTTGATTTGCGTTGACGGTGAGATTGCCTTTTGCCTCGAAGTGCGTGTTGACGATTTGAACGTAATCGCTTGAAATTGTGATACCGAGCGTATCGAGCACGGTTTTGAGCATAGAAGGCAAGCCGATGTAGCCGACCGAGCCGCCGACCGAGTTGACCGCATTGACCGTCAAACCGTTAGATTTGTTGACGAATTGCGCAAATTTAACGGGACCTGCAAGCACGCCGATAGAGCCGCCCACGAAACCTGTCGCGTTGACGTTGCCTTCGTTCTCGAAGTTGATCATATAATCGGTGCTTACGCCCTCGATTGTGCCGACGAGCGCGCCGATAGAGCCGCCTGCGAAGTAGCCGTGCGCCGTAACCTCGCCGCTGTTGACGAATAGCGTGTCGGTATCTTTTGCGGTAATCGTGACGTTTTTGCCCACCAAGCCTATCGAGCCGCCGACGAATCTGCCGCCCTCGACCGTACCTTTGTTGGTGAACGTACCTGCGATTGCGCCCTTGCCCTCGTCAGTGGCTTGGAGTGCGCTCGGAGAATCGAGCAATCCGATAACGCCGCCAACGTAGTCGCCGTTTTCGTATGTCGTGCCGTTCAATGCGCCGCCCTTGACGTTGCCTTCGTTGGTTATGGAAAGATTTTTGATTGAATTTATTTGTTCTGTCGAGAGCGTTGCGCCGCCGATCGCGGTGTCTGCCTCGCCGCCGCCGGTCGTGAGCAAGCCTTGGTTGAGACCGATGATGCCGCCGACGTATTTTTGACCTTCTATGTCGCCCTTTTGCAGAATAACGCCTTTGACGATGTCTATGGTTGCATAGTCGGTTGCGCCGAGCGAACTTGCGCCCTCGTTCTTGCCGACGATACCGCCGACGTTCTCGCCGACGTTCTCGCCCGAACCTATAACTTTTGCGGAAATGGTGATGTTGAGCGTACCCGACTTATACGGCTTTGCGTTTGCGACGTTTGAGCCGATATTGAGAGTGCTTTGCGCATTGTTTACGCCTATAAAGCCGCCCACTTCGCTTGTGCCGACGATAGTACCGCCGATTGAAATTTGCGTGCCTTTAAGTCCGTTTACGAGTTTGTCGGTGTTGTCGGCGAGGATATACACCGTGCCGATATTCTTGCCGATGAAGCCGCCGACGTTTTCGGTGTGCGACGTACTCATATTCGGGCTGACGTCGAACTTGCCTATGAACGTAGCGGTGTTCGTACGACCCGCAACGCCGCCGACGTTTGCCGCCGCAAGCGGAATGGAAATCGTACCGCCGACCGTTACGACAGAGCCCGAAGCGAAGTTTGCGCCGCTGCCCATATCGCCCACGATACCGCCGATACAGCTTATTGCCGCGTCGGAATCTTGCGATTGGTTGGTAGCCGCAATGCCCACCGTAATCGTGCCGCCGAACGAAGACGTACCGCTGAACGTCGTGGTGAGCGGGCTGACCGTGTCGGCCGAGTTTTGCGTAAATCCGACAAGACCGCCGATTGCAGTGCCGTGATTCGCGCTTTCGGCAACTTGTTTGTCGCCGCCTTGGTCTATACGAGTTATGCTCGTGCCGCCGCCGACCGTGCAAGAATCGATATAACCGCCTTGTGCGTTGGACATACCGCCCGCAATGCCGCCGAGGCTGTGTTCGCCTTTAATCGCAACCTTGCCGCCTACGCCCACCGAGCAACCCGTGACGAATGCGGAAACGTATTGCGAACCGAATCCTAACACGCCGCCGATATAACTCGACGTGGTTGCGCTGTCCGCCGCTTGAATGACCGCGTTTTGCACGTTGCAGTTTTCGATGCGAACGCTGTTGCCTTTGCCTTCCGCATTGCTTAAGCCGTCGACGTAACCGAGTATGCCGCCGATATAATCTTTTGCGCTCTCGATATTGCCCGTCGTCGAAACGTTGCAGTTGCGAATGATCGCCATAGCACCTGCGCTGTAGGAAGCACTGCGTTTAGGATCTGCGATACCGACGATACCGCCCGCAAAAACGGTTTTGTCCGCTGCGACGATTTCGCCTTTATTTTTTCCGTAAGCCCCGATCGAAGTTGTTCCGTTCACAGCGCAATGCTCTACTTCGGTGCTTCCTGTCGCATAGCCGACGACCGCTCCCGACGAAGCGATTTGATTTCCGCCCGAAGAATACGCACAAACTTTGCTTGCGCCGCCAATTTCCACAAAACCTATATATGCGTCTTCCGTTCTGCCAAACAAACCGGCATATGTATCGCCGCTATTTGCATGAGCGGATATATGCAGATTGCTTATAATCGTGTTTGAGCCGTCCTTTTGTTTTCCGCTCAAACTGCCCCTGAACGGGCGATTGCTTTTGCCGATCGGGAACATGTTTTGGACGCTGTACGTCGCATTATTTGCATATTTGCCGTTATCGCCGTTGTAATAGTAATTTTCCGAAAGCCAATTCACGTAGGCAGCGTTTACGCCTGCGTTATTGTCGCCCGAACACACCGCACTCTGCGCAAACAAATGATAACTTTTGCCTGTATGCGTGTAGTTTTCTTCTCCTAAATCCGACTTTGCTTTATATGCGCCGTCGGCGACATTGACCTTAGCGGTTTGGCTGACTTTTGTCGGCAACTTTATCTCTTTTGCAATGTCGGAACTCAAATTTTGGTCGAGAGTAATATTGTTTTTGCCGTTTGCAAACTCGATGTACTCGCCCTTGAACGAATAGCCGAGTCCGACAAGCGTTTGCACGCCCAAAAGGTCTATGCCGTCGCGAATGACGTACGGGCTCAATCTTTCGCCTGCCGCTTGCGCCGTGTATGTTCCGTCTTCGCCGTAGGTTTCGTCCTTGCCGAAGTTTTGCGAGTTCATGCTCAAACCGTTGTATGTGTCAACGGCAAACACCGCAAGTTGAGGCAAGCAACCGTAAACATAGACGTATCCGCCGAGCGTTCCGTTTTTGTAAGCGGTAGAATCTTGCGCACCGATTGTTTTAATGCTCGGATTCCACAATGTTTGCTCGTTAGTGCCGGAATATGCTTTCGGTTTTACCGTTCCGTCCGATTGCATAATAGCAGTCAAATCCGAACGAGAATTGAGCGTAATACCTGCAACATACGATGTATTGTCACCACCTCCGGCTTTGTTTACGCCCGAATAATATGCGGGATTACCTTTACCGTCCGTATAGTTAATTATGTTATTTGCAACGCCGTAACAGTTTTTAATTTCTGAATGGTCACCTGCATTCCCTTGGATATAACCGATAATATCCGCACTATAACGGGTTGCGCTTTTTTTACTTTCTTTTAATTCGATTACACCGACGTTATAACAATTTCTAACGTATGCATATCCAATGTTTTTCACGCTTCCAACATTGCTATTGTTGTGAGATGTCAATTCACCTATGATACCACCGTTTCTTGCCTGCCAAGTTGTAATATAACCGACACCGCCAAGTCCAGTAATTTTGCCTGCATTGTAGCAATACGAAACTTTTACGCCTCCTGTTGTTCCTATTATACCGCCGGCATTAGATCCGTTAAAATTAACGCCGCTACCGCCGATTTGATCCGGAACATACATTGTAATGCCACCCCATTCTACATTACCGACTTTAACTTCGCCAGTATTATAGCAGTATGCAATTGTTGAGTAGTATTGTGTTTCTGTGTAACCTGCTTTATTATCTGAATCGCCGCCTGGAATAGTACCTATGATACCTACCAAACCACCCGCAACATTTCCTATTGCACGTACTTCGCCGGTATTGTAACTTGCATACATTGACATTTCTGTATAGTAGTCAACTTCCCCAACAAGTCCCCCTGCCTTTGACCAAACGTTACCGGATTTATTAGTTTCATTATCTGCATTATATGGATTATACTCTTCGGAATAAATCCTACCCATATTTGCGCAGTTATTTATTGTTAGAATAGTTTTATTTTTATTTTCGTTTGTGACTCTGCCTACAAGTCCGCCTATTTTGGAACCTCCGGTAATATCACCTGTGTTAAGACAACTTTCAAAGTTTATGTTACTACTTGCATAGGCAACAAATCCACCTGTACCATATGCGTAGTCATACTGGTTGCCCAACGTTTGTGTTCCGCCTCTTGTCCAAGTAGACCATTCAAACGAATGAATATCACCTTTATTGACACATCCGATAAAAGTAATAGGCGCATTTTTCGTACTGCATCCTGCAAAGCCTGCAATAACACGCAAACCCTGAATGTCGACCGCCGCCGTGCAGTTTTCAAACGTGATTGCGCCAAACGGCTTGCCGACAAATGCCGCAATGTCATAACCGGAATTGTCTTTGTTTGTTCCTGCTTTAATACTGCCTTTTATGGTCAAATTTTGGAAAGTAGCATTCGACGCATTCGGAAACACGCTTATGCGGTGATGACCGCCGCTTGTATATCGAATCTCAATCGTGTGTCCGTTGCCGTCAAAGTGGCCTTTGAAAGACGGCGTTTTTGCACTCAAATTCTTGCTTGTGCCAAAGTATATCTTTTCGACTTTGCTGCTGCCTTGCGAAATGTTGCCTGCAAAATTGTAGCCTAAATTCGACGTGGCGTTCTTGCTGTCATCGCTGTTATTGTTTGGCGTACAAGTCGTGCTGAAATTCAGCGGAACGGTGCCGCTCGCCGTGCCGTAGTGTGCGCTGTTGTCGATGACGATGTCGTCGGTGAGCAACTTGACGTATTTGCCTGCATAGTCGTTTGCGCCCGAATAGATGCTGTACGCAAAATCGTTCCACTCTTTCTGATTGCTTATGGTTAACGGCGAAGCAGGGTCGTCGCCCGGTTGGAAAGAAGCGTTATAATCGCCGGTTTTTTCGCTTGCGGTGCCGCTTTCGCCGACAAGCGTGGCATGCCCGTCGTTGTTCCAGTCAAAATACACAAGTGCTTGGATTCTGTCCACTTGGTTTGTCACACCCACATCAAAGTGAGCGTCTTGCACTTGAACAATATATCTTGACGAGTCGGACGGCTTTTTGTATCTGCCCTCTACAATAGATATTCTCTCGTCGTCGTTTGCATAGTGTTTCGGCACGTTGACAAACTCTATCGGGATAAGGCACACTTGCATGCTCGTACCCGTTTCCATATCGAGTTTGATTGTCAATACGCCGTTTATGCTTTCAAAATCGCCTGATTCTCCGCCGTTGGTCGTAACACTGTCGCTTCCGCTCGCGTCGTAGAATGCAAGTTGTCTTTGCGTGGGAACGTTGAGGGCAAATTCGAGTACGCCGACAGCACCTTCCGTCGCCGTGTTTGCAATGCCTGCAAAAGCGCAGAGTTTTTCAAAATACGGATAAGACGAGCCGTTTGACGTTATGGTGTCCTTGTCGACGAGGATATATTTGCCGTATTCGTTTGCGCTGATTGTGGAATAAGTCGCGCCCTCGCGAGCGATGTAGAACGTCCAACTTGCCTCGATTGTCGGGTTCGTACCGCCGCCGAGCACGCCGCCTTTGGTGATAGACGTGCTTTGAAGGTTGAATCCCGTTGCAAGGCTGTTTCTTATGCTTGCGTTTTCCGTTCTGCCAACAAGACCGCCGACGTATTCCTTGCCTTGGAAGTTGTCCGTGTCAAAGGATATACTCTCGCCTACCGCCATTGCGCTCACGACCACGCAACCGTCAATCGCGCCGCTCATCATTTCGCCGATAAGACCGCCCACTCTCGTGGCGTTCGAGTCCGTAAACTTGGCTTGAACGACGATATATTGCAATTCGTGTTCGAGATTGTCGATGAAACCTGCGATACCGCCCGCATAACTTCCCGCAATCGCCACGTTTGCGCCGCCGCTGTACACGTTTAGCGCGCTCACGTCAATATCGCCCGTTTGCGGTTTGTTGCGAAGCACAAGACGCACGTTTGCGCCGCTGTAGCCAACGATACCGCCGACGTATTCGCCGCCAATGCCGTTCGATTTGGTCACTTGTACGCTTGCGATGTTTCTGAGTTTGCCGTTTGCGCCCGAAACGTAGTCGCTGTCGGTGGTCGGCGCAATGCCGAGCGTTGAGCCGGACAAGCCTTCGCGAACGCCGCCAACGAGGATTTTTTGAAGAATATTAGTTCTGTTATCTTGATTTTGCGCAACGGATATTTCGTCGTAAACTGCGCCTATGCTCTGCTCTATCTTCGAGAGCGCAATATTTCCGAGCGCGCCGAAAATGCCGCCGACAAAGCCCGTTGCGTAAATGTTTGCCGTGTTTTCAAATTGAACCGCGTTGCCGAAAACGGTCGTACCCTCGCGCCAGAACGAGCCCGCTTGCGAGGAAACGTAGCCCACGATACCGCCGACGAAACTGCCTGCGTTGTAGTTGCTCGAACTCGGCGAACCCACGTGTCCGAACTGCGTATTCGCCGTGATTTTTCCGTCGACTGCGGTTAGTTGCGAGCCGTCGTTTTTGGTCAAGACGAACATTTCGATTGTCGAATTTTTGCTCATAACGCCGACCACGCCGCCGAGGAACGACGTCGAAGTCTTGTCAAACTCGAATTTGATATTGCTTGTGTTCCAACTCGTGCCGAAAACGAGTGCCGCGCTCTCGATAAATCCGACGAGTCCGCCCACAACTTTGGGCAAATAAGTCGAATTTCCGTCCGTGTATGGCACGGGTTTTAGCGTAACGTTGCCCACTTTGCTCGATTCGATGACGATTGAAGTCAAGCCAGTGCTGTTTGCGGTTTGACGGTATCCGTTGCCTACGAGCGTGCCGAACAGCGCGCCGACGTATTCCGTGCCCTTAACTTCGAGAGTTTTGCTCGTGCCGTTGTCGTATTGCGGCGTAAAGGTTACGCTTCCCGAACAATTCGACAAATCCAGCCAGCCGACGAGACCGCCGACGTACTTCGCGCCGCTTACGCTGCTGCTGTCGATAGGCGTAAGGCTCTGTTGATTGTTCAATCCGAGTTGAGATTTGTCGTAAACTTGCCACTCGCCCGCGATACCGCCGACGTAGAATCTGCCGCTCACGCTCGCGTTGAAAATCTTGCCCGAGTTCGCAATCGTCGTGTTTTTCGCAAAGCCGACCACGCCGCCGACGTAATCGTTGCCGTACACGCAATCGCCGTATCTCAATACGACTTCTTCGAGGGTGGAATCCACCGCTTTGCCGACTATGCCGCCGACGTAATCTCTGCCGTTTACGCCGCCCTTATACGTCACGTCGCCCACGGTGAAGGAAATACTGCGCTCGCTCGTAACCGTCAAGTTCTTGACCGTCGCGCCGTCGATATAGCCGAAAAGGCCGACGTAATCGTACTTTTCTTCGCCGCTCGGATTCGCTTTATTTACGAAATAACCGATATTATATATATATTTAATCTCATTATTACCGCCGTCGAACGTAGCCGAGAACAGGCGTTCGCCGTTTGCCGAACCGTCGCCCACGGGCAAGAAGTTGGTCAATCCGTCCGTGCTGACGTAATCCGACATATCGATATTTGCGGTCACGAGGAAGTGCGCGCCCTTATAAGTTGCGTTTTGCGCGGTTGCGGTGGATTGCGGCGCATAGCAGTATGCGGTGTTTGCAATAGAGTTCCACGCCTTGTCCTTGCCGTTTACGATTTGGCTGAGTCTGAGCAAATATTCGGGTCTGTCGATGACGTAGGGATTGTCCGCAGTGCCCCAGTTTGCCGAGTTGGGATTCTTGCCCGACTTCCAGCCGAAATCGCTGTACAAAACCGTATAATATTTGCTGAGGTCGCCCGCGAAGTTGCCTTGACCGCTTGCCGTCACGCTCGTGTTTATAGGCGCGGGATTTGCGGCTGTGGGTGCTTTGAGGTCGGACAGCGTGTATTCGTTGCCGCTGACGAGTCGTGCAATCGTGCCGTCGTTGTACTGAACGTAAACAATAAAGTTTTTGGGCAAATAGTGCTGAACTTCCGTCGTATTTTGACCGTAGACAAGCACTTGTTGCACGCCGCTTTGAGCGTATTGCAACGGATAATAGTCTACGCTCACGCTATTGCCGTCTCTCGTCGCCCCCGAAATGACGGAAGTCAACTGATTGCCGACGATAACGTCCGTGTTTGCGCCGAACCATACTTTCGTCTTGCTCGAATCCGAATTAAAGTTGTCGAGTATGTTGTATGCGAGAATCTGCCACGAATACATCACGGAAGACTGCGTATCGTTTACGCTCACGCCCTTGCTGCTCGAAAGTTTGGCAGTGCTGTTTCCGACGTACGAATTTGTGTAAGCAATCACGTAGTTGGTCTGATCGTTAAGATAAATACTGCGAGAATATCTGCCGACGTTTATGGTGTTCGCGTGATTATCGGTATACAAAACCCACGAATAAATCTCGTGCGACTTACCCGCCGTATCGTTTTCGACGATATAAGTTATACCGTCCGTCGCGAGCAAGCCTTGATGTGCCGCGTTGTATTCAAAGGTATAAATCGTCGAGTCTTTTCCGAAGTCCTCTCTCACCCACCTATTTTCGATTGTGAGTTTGTTTCTGCGGATAATCCACTCGAACGTAACCGTCGTACCCGACAAATCCGCGTTGGTATTCGTCGAATGAATCTTAAAGTTTCTCGTGTCGTTCAGCGTGTACGTACGGGAATACGCGTTGCTGCTTGCGTTCGTATACTTCAAATTACCGCTTGAGGTAAACATATATTCCGCCGCCGTATAGAACAAGTTTTGATTGTAAGCGAACGTCACCGAACCCAAACCTTGTTCCGCTTTGTTGTATACGAACTGAATGCCGTCGCCCGTGCCGATACGGCTGAACAGAGTCGATTGTTTGCCGTCCGTCCATTCCCACGCGACGTTAATCGTTTCTTGCGCGATTTCAAAAACTCTGTTTACTCTCTTACCGACGATAACGTCGCCGATTTTTACGAATACGGTCGTATTATACGCGCCCACTTGATACGGATTGCTTCCGCTTTCGGTAAGGTTGCCGTTGGAATCGAATGCAAACGTCTTGACGAAATGCTCGGACGGCGAAGTAAGCAAGTAGTCGAACACGACGCCGTATACGCTATTGTTGGTGTTCGGATTGCTCACCGCGCTTCTTGCAAAGCCTTGCTGTTGACCGTTGTAAATATTGTTTTTTGAATCGTTTATCGTGACTGTGCTTATCGTGCACTGAATATTGCTATTTGCGTTTGCGCCGTACCACGCGGTAACGGTAAACGTCGCGGTATTGCTTCTGTCTGCGGCGTTCGTGGGATTGCCGTTTTCAACCTTGCTCGGCGTGAGATATTCCGAACTCGACACGCCTTTTCTTGAAAGGAAGTATTGACTCGAACTCGGCGCGACGTCGCCCGACACCATAAATCCGTTGATGTCGTTGAACAATCTGACGACTTCGCCGTTTACGGTTGCGTTAACGTATTCCGCAATCACAGTCCAACTATCGAACGGCGTTTCCGAACCATCTTCGATAATTGCGGGTTTGAAAGTGAGCGCAGAGTTATACACCAAGTATTTACCGCCGTTCGTCGTGGACGGTGCGGATGCGCCGCTTGCAATGACGTAGTTGGTGTTGTCGATAGTTGCGTTTGCCGTGCCCGAAATCGCATAAGTCGTGTTGGTCGTATAGCAGTTATACACGCGCGTGGAAGTCAACGTGCTTGCCCTCGGATTGCCGACGATACCGCCGATATTCTTGTCGGAAGCGGTGCTGTTGGACGAAACCGCGCCCGAACTGAAGCAATACGAAATCGTCGCAACGTCCGCTATCGACGTTCCGTTGGCAAAGAAATAACCGGCAATGCCGCCCACCGTGCCGTACGTTGTTGCGGCGATACTGCCGTCGTTGTAGCAGTTTGCAAAAACCAACGAGTCTTTTGCGTTTCTCGTGGTTTCGATACGTCCGCCTATGCCGCCGACGTTTCTGTCGCCCGTTATGGCAGCATTGTTTTTACAGCCTTGAACGACCAATCTGTTTGAAGCCGATTCCGTATGACCGATGATACCCGCAACGCCGTTGGATTCGGGACTGCTCGACACCGTTCCGCTGTTGTGGCAACTCGTAATCGTGACGTTAGCATTGTTCGTCATTGCGCCGAGCACGCCCGCAACGCCGTCGAAGCCCATAATGCCGCCCGCGTTTGACGAATCGATGATTGCAAAATTGCCGCTTGCTCTGCCGACGAGACCGCCCGTATAGTTACTGCCCGTAACGCTTGCGTTGTTTTTGACGTTTGAAATGACCGTGCCGTTTCCGCTCGTACCCGAAGCGTAGCCGACAACGCCGCCTACGTCCTCGCCTGCTGCCAAGAAATCGAACTCGGAAAACTGAATACTGCCGCCCGCGCTTATGATATAAACCCAGTAGTATCTGTATTTGTAAGTTTTGTTTCCGTCAAAAGCGAACTCGACTCTCTCATAGTTCCTTGAAGAGAAATTGCTCGTATCGAGGGAAAATACGAGATTCCAGTTTTTATAATTGTAGAGCGCAGGCCACGCGCCCGCGTTTCCCTTATCGTTAGGGCTATCGGACGGCCAATTATTTTCAGTGTTAGAACCCCAAATTTGAATCTTTTTCGGGCGTCTGTTTGAATTGCTTTCCGTGTCGTTTGCGTTTGTGATTGCAAAGCCCGAAATCGCCAACCTGCTTCTCAAATCCGCAACGAAACTCATACCCGATTGCGTGCCGCAGAACTTCGTACTCGTCTTTCCGTCAAACACCTTATCGAAACCCTCGTTCGTTTGGTTGCCGCCGTCGTATTGTCTGATACTCGTTGACAAATCTTTATCCACCGAATATCTTGCGGTTACGGTTGCGTTGTTGGTTACGTTGTAAATCGTCGTGTTGAGCGCGTAACCCACAACGCCACCGACGTACTTCGAGCCTTTCACCGCCCCCGAAATCGTGAGGTTTTGAATGGTTGCGCCGCTCGTATAGCCGAAAAGGCCGACGTAACTGCCCGCCTTGTTGATGTTGATTCCGCTCAACGTTTTATTGTTGCCGTCGAAGAATCCCGAAAATACCGCCGTATTCGTGCCGATAGGCGTAATATTACCTGCCGACAATGAAACGGCGAGTTTGAAATATGCGCCTGCGTACGTTTTGTCAGTTGCGGTGACATACTCATATAGTCCTGTTTTTATACTGTTGACTGCACCGCCGTTGCGCACAATGCTCGACAATTTGTCAAGTTGTATGAACGTGCGAATTATGTACGGATTGTTCCGACTGCCCCATTTGTTGTTATCGATATTGTTTCCGTTAATTCCACTGTTTTCAACGCCGAAATCGCTTTCTTTTATGACGACTTCGAAGCCCGATATGACAAAGTTTCCAGTGACAATATTATCACCGCTTTTAACGGTAATCTTATCACTTGTAATCGCAAACGTGTTTTGACCTGAAGTTATAGATTTATAAAAATTGTAAGCGCTCGAATCTATAACAACGCTGAACGGATGACTTGTCAATGCTGTACCACCGCTTGTTGCAGATATAACGATGTTGTTTTGCAGTTGTTTCTCAACGTTTACACCGTAATTGAAAGTTGCATTCGACACACGCAAATACAAAGGCGTGATTGTCCAATTCGCCTGTTTCCGACCGACAACGTATGTTACATTGCCGACTTTAATTTTCACATCTGAAATAACGGCGTATGTGCCTGCATTTGTTTTGCTTAATAACGGCGTGCCTGTTGGATTGCCGTTGTCGTCGCGGTCGAAATAGAACGTTGCGAGTGTTTCATAGCCTGTCGGCAATGCAAAGCTTCCGATTTGCTGTGCGTTTGCATTGTATGTTTTGCTATCCGTGTTTGGGTTTATCGCTTCGACTTGCACATATATATCATTTGAAGTTGTAGCATTATAATATACATCACAACTTATATTGCCTTGCGTAATTGCGGTTGAACTCGTGCTGTTTTGCGCCGTATAACCGTTGCCGACCTTATACGGAAGCACGCCGTTGCCGTTGTTGTTCGAAAGTTTGAGATAATAGCCGCTTGCAACGCTCGTAGAAATCTTGAAGCCATTGATATTTTGGCTCAAAATGTCCGTCCAAGTCACTTCCGTTTCACCGCTGTTTATGACAATCGGGGTAACTGCGAAACTTGTCACAAGTTTTTTTCCTAACGTACTGACAACGGCGTTCGGATTTGAAGCCGTTGTTTCCGCAGTCGACTCGTTTACTACCCACGAATTTTCAACCGTACCGCCAGAGCCGGTGATTGCGCCGATACGACCCGTGTTGTAGCGATATTTGCGCTGCCCTTGCACATCGTAGCAATACTTAATCGTGCTTGACGAATTTCCTACAATACCGCCCAAATAATCGTTGCCTTCGATTCGTGCGCTTCTTGCTTCGGACGAATCAAATGTGATAGAAGAATCGTAAATATTTGCGCAATATGAAACCTCTGTTCGTGCATATCCGACGATACCGCCAACGAAATTAGAATTGGACAAATAATTGCCGCTTTCCGTCAAAGCCGAAACGTAACCGGAATTATAACAATAAGAAACCGGCGCACTTCCGTGCGTAAAACCTGCAATACCGCCGACAAACACACCGCTTGCCGATATTTCGCTATTTGAAGCTACACTTGTACCTCTGACAAACGCCTCGTTCACAACGTGTGAAATCGCCACGCCGTCAGCATATCCGACAACACCGCCGGTGTAAGCGCCACCGAAAATCGAACCGGCTATCTTTATGTAAGATATGTTCGCACCGCTTGCATATCCGAACAATCCAACGTTATTCACGCCGCTCTGTTGGATATTCAAATATATTGTCCTCAAATTACGAGCATTTACATTATTAAGACTTCCACCGTAAATTGTACCTGCAAAATAGTTACTTGCATTGTTACCGATTGGCGTAAGCGACACAGGCGCGCTTGCCGATCCTATATCTGCAGAAATGACAAAATAGCAGTTTGCAAATTTATTATCCACTGCAACGACTTTGTCTGCCGTAACCGCGCCGCCATCACTTCCGACAATACTGTTGAGTGCCGTTTGCGTGCCTGGTGTGTCACTGTTGACAATACGCGACAAGTTTTTCAAATGCGTAGCGTTTTTTATGACGTATGGGTTGGACAAACTTCCCCATTTTCCGCTTGCGCCGTCAAGTTTTCCGAAATCGCCTTCGATAATCTCAAAAGGCAACGTGACGGAACCTCTTGTTTTTCCGTCTTTCGTAACCGTGATTGTCGCAGAATAAACACCTATTGAAGTCGGCTCCGAAATTGTCGAATTGCTTGAATCTTTGTACGTTATGGTTGTTGTATAGGACGAATCGACAGTAGATGTCAAATATCCGCTCTTTCCTTGCAACACTTGCAACACTTCATTATTGTAAATCGAATAATTCTGTCGATTGAAAACAAATGAAATTCCCGTGTATTGAGCGTACAGCGTGGTTGTTGTATTTCCCGCTGCAAGATTTGCCTTTACGACGTTTCCGAAAGTGTTTGCAGCAACGGAAGTTCCCGTACTAGCCCCGATTCCCATATGAATGCCGTTGCCGTCTGCACTTGTGTTCCACTCGGTGAAATACTGTCTGTTTCCGACATAGAAATTCGACGAGATGTTGGAAGCGGCCATAAATTTGTGACTTGTATTACTCACTGTTCCCGTTGAATCGCTTGCGTTTTTGTCGTAAGTGACAGAATATGTTTTAAGCGTACGCGTGAGAATTATGCTAACATTGGTCAATTTTAATTGTCCATATCCACTAGAAATAAACGCATAATCATATGTCACCAAATAAATTCTCACATAGCGCCCTTTTACAGTGTGTGTGATGCTCGCACCATTCGAAGGATTTTCTGAAGTCTTATCACAGTTGTCATTTTTTTTCACATCATTGTCATACGCTTTTTCCCCATTACTCGTGCTATACTGTGCAAATTCCGTCGAGCTACTGTTTATAGCAACAATAAAACCGTCCATATTTGAACGCGACACCGACCCAATTTTTACAGATATTGTAGCACTGTCACTAAGAGTATAAAAATCGCCCAAATCAAAATCAAACCAGCAATGCGCATAGTCGGTTCCAGAATGATTGCCACCACCACCCATATACCAACTTGTATTTGACCATGTTCCAACCGCATTATCGCAATTGCTATTACTGGTTGTGTAAAGTTTACCGCGACTAGCATAATAATTAGAGACGTTATTGGTAATATTAAGCGTCGTAACAGTTGGATTAAAATAGCTAGAAAGAGTTATCGTACTCGAATTAATTGCTGCATCCGCACTTGCAACGTTATTTTCAATTATGCCGTTTTGTTGAAGGGAATTTTCAATGCCGAAAGCACCGGAGAGCGTGCCGGCAAAGACGAGGACAAACATCACCGCAAGCAGCAATCCGCTCGCAGTCAACTTCATACACTTTTTCAGTTTGTTTTGTCCTATCCTTGTACTTCTCATCTTACTCTCCGTATTTATGTGCCTTTGGCACTTCGTTCGCCTTTGGCTTCTCTTGTGCCTTTTGCACAATGATATCCACTATGTGGATGATATCCTCGCCGTTGCTCGGTTGATATCCTTCTCTTCGTTCGGATGATATCCTCGCTTCACTCTGATTGTGGAATAATTACACTTTATTCGCTTTTGCCGTCGTGCAAGACGTTATCAACAGTTTTCGCAATTCACCGCAGTCGTGGTTGAGTTTTTTGTATTTTGCTTCGTCCAAATAACCTGTTTCGGTCATCAATTCAAGCCAGTAGTCGCTTTCATAACATTCTTTCAATGCTATTTCAAGCTTTGATATAAAATCCGCTCTGCCTTGTGCATAGTTTGCTTCGTGTATATTTGCACCGATACTGGTGCCCGACCTCATCAATTGGTCTGTAAGAGCATACTCCTTATGAGTTTGTTGTATCTCTTTTGCCGTAAAGACAATCTCTTTGGCAAACTGTTTTGACTTTTCAACCAAAATATTACCTTTCACTTGCCTCTCCTATCATTTCAGATATTCCGCAACCCAAACACCGTTTGGATATCATCGTGCCGTTTGGCGCGATATCATCACGAAGTGATATCATCGCCTTTGGCGATATCATTGCATCATTGCCTTGCGCATACACGCACTATTTTATATATTTTATATTATATATACAATCCAAGCAATCGTTTTATTGGACGATTTGCAAATTTTTTCAAAAAATTTTCAACAAAAAAGCGAGACGTCTTCCAACACCTCGCCCGAAACGCTATTTATTTTACGTTTGTATCTTAAAACAAATCCGAATGACTGCCCGTTCTGACAAGCATCAATATCAGTTCGGACTCATACTTTTTGTATATCAAAAGCCAATCCGGCTCGATATGACATTCTCTGCAATCTTTATAATCCCCTGTCAAACTATGGTCCTTGTATTTTGCTTCCAAAACTTCGTCGTTTGCAAGTTTTTCGACCACTTCAAATATCTTTTCTGTGTCTTTGCCTTGCTTTTTTGCAAGTTTTATATCCTTTTTGAACTGCGTGGTAAAGTCAACGATATACTTCATAGTTCCAAAGCAGACCTAAGACTATCAATATCGTCATAACCTTTGCTTTTGCCCGAAAGGACTTTTTCGTCGCTTTCTTTTATTGCCGCTCTCGTGGTGTCGTTGGGGGTATATCCTTTCAATTCAAAAGGCATACCGTTGACGCGAATAGCCTGTTTCAAAAAGACGTTGACCGCCGTCGACAACGACATACCCATACTGTCAAAAAGCACTTCGGCATCTTTTTTTACTTCTTCATCGGTTCTTATGCAAATAGATTTGCTCGCCATAAGCCTTCCTCCTTCTATATTCTATGCAAAATGTATCACATTATACACACATTGTCAATACATTTTGACACTTTGTGCGCATTTTTAATGCAAATGTAATGCAAACGCTATACAACATTGCTCAAACGGTAATTTAAACAACTTATTTGCTCGACAGCGCACAATAGGCGCGTTTTTCCTTATATCATTGCGAGGAACAATGAAATTGTGACGTGGCAATCCAGCGCAGCGAAATTGCAAATCAGGTGCGGGTGTTCCCGCCCTCTTGTCATTCCGAGCATAAGCGTGGGAATCCAGCGTAGCGAAATGTTTTTTTTCAAAAAATTCCGAAATTCCGTTGACTATCGCGCTATGCGGATTTATACTCAATATACCCCCATAGGGTATACGAGGTACACAATGGAAAACGACGAAAAACAACAATGTACGGCTTGTTGCTCGTGTTGCACTCATCAAAAGCACACGCCCCGCAGCGACGAAGAATTGAAATCGCTCAATTCGAGGCTCAATCGCATAATCGGGCAACTCGGCGGAATCAAAAATATGCTCAACGACAATCGCTATTGCGGCGACATACTCATACAGTTGTCGGCGGTACAGCGCGCGCTTGAAAGTTTCGGCTACGAGATACTGGGCGAACACCTCAAAACGTGCGTGGTGGAAAACGTGCAAGACGGCAACGTACAAATTCTCGACGAAGCGATTGAACTCATCAAGAAAATGAAATAATAGGTGACGTATGGAAAAACAAAAATTCAACGTATCGGGAATGTCGTGTTCGGCTTGCTCGGCGAGAGTCGAGAAAGTCGTGGGCGCGCTCGACGGCGTAAAGAGCGTAAGCGTAAGTCTTTTGACCAACTCTATGCTCGTCGAGTACGACGCACCGCTCACGGCAAAAGACATATGCAAAGCGGTGGCGGAAGCGGGTTACAAAGCCGCCCTCGCGAGCGACAAATCCGAAAAGAAAGACAAAATGAATCCCATACTCGTTATGGTGATTCGCCTTGCGATTTCTATCGCACTGCTCTTGCCACTTATGTACGTTTCGATGGGCGTGGTTATGTGGGACTGGCCGCTGTCGTTCAAGGACGACCCGATGGCGATTGCCGTATACGAACTCGTGCTGTCGCTCGTGATTATGGTTGTCAACGGCAAGTTTTTCGTGAGCGGCACAAAGAGCCTTATCCACCGCGCGCCGAATATGGACACGCTCGTATCGATGGGCAGCGCAATATCCTTCGTATACAGCGTCGCGCTTATGATACAAGCGGGCGTACACCCCGAGCATCTTCACCACCTCGCGCACAACTTGTACTTCGAGTCGGCGGCGATGATACTCGCGCTCATAACGCTCGGCAAAACTTTGGAAGCGTACAGCAAAGGCAAAACCACTTCCGCAATCAAAGGACTTATGAATCTTGCGCCCAAGACGGTGCGAGTGCTTAAAGACGGAATCGAAACGGAAATCCCCGTATCCGATTTGAGCGTGGACGACTTGTTCACGGTGCGCCCGGGCGAGAACTTCGCCGCCGACGGCGTGATAGTGAGCGGCGAAACGACTGTCAACGAATCGTCCGTCACGGGCGAGAGTATGCCCGTTGACAAGAGCGAGGGTTCGAGCGTCATTTCGGGCACTACCAACCTCAACGGATTCGTAACCGTAAGAGCGCAAAAAGTGGGCGAAAACACCACCCTTTCGGGCATAGTAAAACTCGTCGAGGACGCGTCCGCGTCGAAAGCCCCGATTGCAAAAACGGCAGATAAAGTGTCGGGAATATTCGTACCAACCGTCATTTTGGTTGCTTTGCTCGTTTTCATAGTCTGGATTTCAATCACCAAAGACGTCGAACAATCCCTCAAACACGCAATCAGCGTTTTGGTCATAAGTTGCCCTTGCGCGCTCGGTCTCGCAACCCCCGTCGCGATTATGGTAGGCAACGGAAAAGGCGCAAAAGCGGGCGTGCTTTTCAAGACCGCAACCGCCCTCGAAGAAGCGGGCAAAACGGATATAATCGTGCTTGACAAGACGGGCACGATAACCAAAGGAACGCCCGTCGTAACCGACGTAAAGTCGCTCGGAACGATCGGACAAAACGACTTGATTTTGCTTGCCGCAAGGCTGGAATCGGGAAGCGAACACCCCATCGCTTCGGCAATCGTCAACCGCGCAAAAGAGATTTCAAACGGCGAAATTCCTGCCGCCGACAACTTTCAAAACTTGTCGGGACACGGCATAAAAGGCACTCTCGACGGACTCGACGCACTCATCGGCAACGCCTCGTTAATGCGTGAGAATTCCTTGCTTACGGACGAGGCGCAAGACGTTGCAAACGCATTTTCGAAGCAAGGCAAAACGCCGCTTTACTTCGCTCTCGACGGCAAAATAGCGGGCGTGATTGCGGTTGCGGACGAGATAAAACCCGACAGCGCGCAAGCAATTTCCACCCTCAAAAAGCAAGGTTTGCGCGTGGTTATGCTCACGGGCGACAACTCGCTCAGCGCAAAAGCCATTGCAGACGAGTGTAACATAGACGCGGTCATTTCCGACGTATTGCCGCAAGACAAAGACCGCGTGATATCTTCCCTCAAAAAGTACGGCAAAGTCGTTATGGTCGGCGACGGAATCAACGACGCGCCCGCCCTCTCTCGCGCGGACGTCGGCATAGCAATCGGCGCAGGCACGGACATCGCCATAGACAGCGCGGACGTCGTGCTTATGAAGTCGAGCCTTTCGGACGTGGCAAAAGCCGTCACCCTTTCGAGGCGCACCCTTCTCAACATAAAAGAAAACCTGTTCTGGGCGTTCATATACAACGTCATTTGCATACCGATTGCGGCTGGCGTGCTGTCTTTCGACCCGATAAACGTCACGCTCAATCCTATGATTGCCGCAGGCGCGATGAGCCTTTCCAGCGTATGCGTGGTGCTAAACGCATTGAGACTCAACCTCGTCAATTTAAACAAGCACACCAAGCGCAAAAAACCGCCCGTAAACTTTGACGTGAATGAGGTTATACAAGCGGTAAAATCAAACGAATCCGCGCATAAAGACAGCGAACAAACTCAAACTATAACTGCCGAAAACCCGCAAAATATCAACGTTTCGGGCGCAGAAAATCAAGCGGCAAACGAAGCATGCGGCGAAGTCGCAAACGGCGATATTGCAAGCGCAAATCAAACAAATTCGGCACAAAATAATCAAAAGGAAGGAAACACTATGCAAAAAACGATTTCAATCGAAGGAATGATGTGTATGCACTGCGTAAAGCACGTCAAGGACGCACTTTCAAAGGTAAGCGGCGTAACGGACGTCGAGGTATCGCTCGACGATAAAAACGCGGTAGTCACGCTTGCGACGAACGTAGACGATTCCGTCTTGAAGTCCGCCGTCGAGAACGCCGGCTACGACGTAAAAGGCATAAAATAACGCGGAATAACGACGTAAATAAGGCAAAATAACAAACGAAAAAATCAAGCAAAAATCAAGCAAAAAAAATTCAAATAACCCCTAACTGCGGCGTTGCCAGCGTTAGGGGTTATTTTTGATTACATATTTGAATATTCCTCAACTACGGCGTTAACTCTGTTGGTTAATTGCATTTAGGACATCTAAATCTTCCTCAACCCACGCACAGCGTGGATTTCACCCGAACGCAGTGAGGATTTCACTCTCGCACAGCGAGAATTTCACTGCGGCAAAGCCGCAATATCGCTGTGTCGCAAGTCACAATCGGGTGTGGGTGTCCCACCATTTCGTCATTCCGAGCGTAAGCGTGGGAATCTAGCGTAGCGTAATGTGGCTTCGCCTTGACCTACACGTCGCAATATTCGTTATTCCTCGCAAGGACAAACTGAAGAATTGATTTCAAATCATCCGCAACTGCGGCAAAGCCGCAATTTCATTGTGACGCAAGTCACAATTTCACTCTCGCAAAGCGAGAATCTCACCGTTGCGAAAGCAACGATATAGTTGATTGCGTGTTTGGCAGAAAATCTCTGCTAAACGTGCAATCTTCTTGCCGTTCTTTGGTCGAGGTCGTAGACGAAGTTCTTGTCCTCGTCGCCGTGGAAATCGCTTCCGCCCGTAGGCAACAAGCGGTGCTTTTCCATAAGTGCGGCAAAGTTCTTTTTGTCCTGTTCGTTGTGCGAGGGATAGTTGAGTTCCATTCCGTCGAGTCCGAATTGTTTAAGACCGCCGAGCAACATATCGAGGCGTTTGTCGAGCAAGTATTTTTTCGGGTGCGCTACGGAAGCGAAACCGCCGTATTTTTTTATGAGTTTCACCGCCTCGACGGGCGTAAGTCTTTTTGCCTCGCAATACGCTTTTGCCCCGGGTTTAAGGTATCTGTCGAAAGCGTCGTTAATATCTCTGCAATACCCTTCTTTCACGAGTTGGCGCGCAATATTCATACGCCCGAGTCCGTTTGCCGAAAAGTCGACGTCGACGTTGATTCCGAGGTCTTTGAGTTTTTGACCTATGCGGATATTTCTATCCTTGCGCATATCCTGCACTTTTTGCAGTTCTTGCACGAAATCGGGGTTTTTGTAGTCGATATTGTATCCTAAAATGTGGATTTCGCAAATTGAAAAGGTGCTCAGTTCTATTCCGTCGACAAATTTTATGCCGACTTTCCGCGCCTCGTCGCGCCCTTCGTCAAGCCCCGCTACGGTGTCGTGGTCGGTGATTGCCATAACGTCCAAGCCCTTGCTTTTTGCCCAGCGCACGACTTCTCCGGGCGAGAGAGAGCCGTCGCTTTTGTTTGTGTGAATGTGCAAATCAGCCTTCATACGTTCCGCCCTCAAACGTGATTTCGTCATCTGTAGACGACGCTATAAGTTGTTCCATATCAGGTCCTTTCTCGTCGGAAAGGCTGTTGACTTTGTTGAGTTTTTTGCCGATGATTCTCGTACGTTCTTCGGCGTTTTCAAGCGACTTTTTCACGGTGTCCAAACGGTCGCCCGTCTGCTTTAAGTACTTCGTGAACAGCGCAAAATCGCTCATAAATCCTTGCAAAAGTTTGCCAATTTCGGTGCTTCGTTTTTCGATTGCGACGCTTCTGAATCCCATTTGCAAACTATTGAGCAACGCCGCAATCGTGGTCGGCCCGCACACCACGATTCTAAACTTGTTTTGAATGTCCTCGACAAGCCCTTCGCGTTTGATAATCTCTGCGTACAAGCCCTCGGTGGGAAGATACATAATAGCAAAATCGGTGGTTTTTGGCGGATTGACATACTTGTCTCTTATGCTCATAGCCTCGCCTTTCACACGAGCCGCAAGAGCCTTGCTTGCCGCTTCCACGCCGTCGGGGTCGCCCTTTTCGGACGCTTCGACGAGGCGCGCGTAATCCTCGACGGGGAACTTTGCGTCAATGGGCAACAACACTTCTTCGTCGCCCTTTCCCGGCATACGAATGGCAAAATCCACCATATCTTCGCTTCCCCTCTTTATGCGCACTTGCTTTTGATATTGTTCGGGCGCGAGAATTTGCGCAAGCAGATTTTCAAGCGACACTTCCCCCCACGTTCCGCGCGTTTTGACGTTTTTGAAAATGCGGTTGAGGTCGTTGACGCCCGTCTGCAAGTTTTGAAGTTCGGAAAAAGTTCTGTTGATTTCTTCGAGCCTGTCGTTGACGATTTTGAAAGACTGATTGAATCTCGTTTCGAGGGTCGCGCTGAGTTTTTCGTCGACGGTTTCGCGCATTTTTTCGAGTTGCTTTGCGTTGTCCTCTTTCATCTCTTTCATACTGTTTGCGTTAAGAGCCGTGAGAGTGGCGATGCTTTGCTCGTTTGCCACGCGAAGCGCGGCTATGCTTTGGGCGGTTTGAGTCTTGACTTCTTCCAAACCTCTTTGCGTGATTTGCACGAATCTGTCCATACGCTCGCCCACCGACTTTATGTTTTCTGACTGAACGTTGAGCGTTCCGAGCAGCATAGAGTTGTTGATTTTCATAGCGGTGTCGATTTCGTTTTTGAGTCTTTCGTTTTCCTCTCTTACGCCCGCAATTTCGGTATCAGCGGATTTTTCGCCGCTTTTTTTGAGCAAAAGGACGCACAACGCAATACAAGCGATTAATAGAGCGATGCACACCGCAATCAAAACGTACAATCCTGTCATATCAGCCTCACTTACTTTGTATTTTCTGTTTGTTTTCTTATCGTTTATTCTTTCCGTTTACCGTTGATTTTCTTTGTTTACCGTTATTTTTCTTATAGATTCTCTTACGGTTTCATTCTTTTTTCGACGTATTTTTCGACGTACGCAAGAGCCTTATCTCTGTCGTTGAGCGCGGGATTCATAACCGTATCGAGCCACAACTCGTTGAGAATCGCAGCGCGCGATTTTTCGTCCACGCCGAGATTTACGAGGTCGTTTCCGTTTATTTTCAAATCCTTCACCGACAGCGGCGAACCGTCGTTTTGCATTTCGATAGCGATATTTCGAATTCTGTTTTCCCTATCGATTTTTCCCGACGAAGCCATAGCGTCTGCGTCCATAAGGTCGCAAAGGTCGAAAATCACGTCGTAGTTTATCGCAACGAATCGCCTCAACTTTGCCGTAGACGTATCGCCTTTTATGTCCGTCATATGCAACGCCACGAGTTTTACGATTTTCTTTCTTTGTGCGGTCGGCAATTTGAATCTTTTGCAAATCTCGTCCGCCATTTGCGCACCTATTTGAGCGTGCTCGTGCATATTTCCGTTTTGTCTTATCGCTTCCGCCTTGCCCACATCGTGCAACAGCGCGGCAAATCTCAATCTCGGCGGCGCGTACTCGCAGGCTTTGAGCGAGTGATTGAAAGCGTCGTAAAGGTGATATTTCTTCGGTTGTTCCACGCCTTTGAGCGTTGCAAGTTCTGGAAGAAGCATATCGAGGATTCCGAGTTCGTCGAGCATTTCAATGCCTCGGATATGCGCATTTTTCAATCCGAGTTCCTTGTGTTTCGTGTCGGCAACGAGGATTTTTTCAAACTCGTCGCGCACTCTCTCGACCGCCAAATCTTTGACGCGCCACGCGTTTTTCCTTGCGGTTTCAAAGGTGTTTTTTTCAACCTCGAATCCGAGTTCGGCGGCGAATCTCACCATGCGCAAGACTCTAAGTCCGTCCGCCTCGAACACCACACTCGGCTCGTCGGCGGTGGATATTATTTTGTTTTTCACATCGGCGATGCCGCCGAGCAAATCGACGATTTCGCCCGTTTCGACGTCCTTATACAAGGCGTTGCATTTGAAATCTCTGCGCCTTGCGTCAAGGCTCATATCCGTTGTGAAAGCAACGTCTTTGGGGGTATGCTCTCCGCTTGCCGAGTCGTAACTGTCCGTACGAAAAGTCGTGTATTCGCACACGAATTTTCCGCAAGATATATGCACCGTTCCCATACGCAGATTTTTGTCAGAAACGACGAAATCGGTGTTTAACAATATCTTTTTGACGTCTTCAACCCTAAGTTTTGAGCAAACGTCGATGTCGAACCGCTCTATGCCGAGCAGTTCGTCACGCACCGCGCCGCCCACTTCGTAGAGGGTCGCATAGGGCTTTATAAGGCTTGCAAGCAGTTTGAGTTTATCCTCTTTTTCAGCCACCGTAAACCTCTGGGGCAAGCACGCAAACGTCTTTGAAGTTTCTCATCTTTTCGTTGTAATCGAGACCGTAACCGACCACGAATTCGTTTTCGATTTCAAAGCCGATGTAGTCGCCTTTGAAGTCCACTTTACGTCTTGACGGTTTGTCGAGAAGCGAGCAGACTTTGAGGGATTTCGGCGCGCGCGCAAGCAAAAGTTTTTTGAGATAGCAAAGCGTAATTCCCGTGTCGATGATGTCCTCGACGATAATCACGTTTTTGTCTTTGATGGGTTCGGACAAGTCCTTTATCATCTTCACTTCGCCGCTCGAACTCGTGCCCGAGCCGTAACTCGAAACCGCGATGAAGTCAATCACGACGTCGCCTTCTATTTCTCTGACGAGGTCTGCAAAAAAGATGCTTGCGCCTCTTAAAGTGCAAACGAGCGTGACGGATTCGCCCTTATAGTCGTTTGAAATTTGCTTTCCGAGTTCGCTCACTCTTTTTGCGATGTCTTGACGTTCGATAAGAACTTTTTTGATTTCTTTGCCGTACATTTTTCTATACCCCATAATAATGATTTCTTTGGTGCGTTTTCGGTACACCCGATTATTTTTTCGCAAGTTTCAATACGTTTTTCGTATCTTCGTCGATTGCGACCTTTTTGGAAATTTCCAAACCGAAGACTGCCAAAACCTCGTTGCCCGACGCAAGCAACACGAGCGAATCTCTTTTCCGCAGCGGCACTTTCTTGTCCGTAAAAAAGTCACCTATGCTCTTTGACCCGCCGCCGAATTTTTCAATAAAATCGCCGTCTTTTCTGTATCTCAACACAGCGTTTTTCGCCACTTTGTCGCCGTCTATAAAAAGCGCGCCCTTGCCCTTTTGCGCCTCGTATTCTTTTCTGTCCGAGCGCTTAACAGACACGCCGAAGTCGTCGAAATCCCGCACCTCGAACTTTGTTTTAGGCATATCGATTGCATTAGCGCAAGTTGGATTTTGTCTTGAAAAAACGAGGTTTTCGCCCTCTTTATGCACACACATTCCGTGCGTAAGTTCTATTCTTTTTCCGTTTTGTGCTTTTGCGAGGTCGAACACGAGCGGAAAATGGCGTTGCTCTATGTCCTGACAAACGCCGAGAAGTTTTGCCGCTTTAAGCACGAGTTCCTTGCCTTCGAGCGAGCCGTCCATATATTTGACGCTCACCTTGACTTCGCCGTCTTCGAGTTTCAAACTCGGCGTGTTTTGGTCGATATAGTCGCAAACTTCGTTTGCGTTTTGGCAAAGCCTCGACACCGACGTGCAAAGATACGGGAATTTTTCCTTGATTCTTGAAAGTTCGGCGCGGATAAAATTGCGGGTGTACGCCGTATCGGCGTTGGTTTCGTCCTCGACGAACGGAAGCGAGTTTTGCTCGACGAAAGCGTTTATATCCTCTCTCGTGCAGTTGAGAAGCGGACGAATATAGCGGCCGTTCACCTCTTTCATACCGCAAAGACCTCTCACGCCCGTGCCGCGGATTATGCGCATAAAAATCGTTTCCGCTTGGTCGTCGGCGTGGTGCGCAAGCGCGATATAGTCGCATTTGCCCTCGTCAAGAACCTTGTCGAAAATCTCGTATCGCAAAATGCGCGCGCCCTGCTCTGTCGTGTAACCGTTTTCCTCGCAAAACGACGGCACGTCAAGCGAAAAACAAAGCAGCGGAATGTCGTATTTTTTGCAAAAATCTTTGGCGAATTTGCTGTCTTTGAGGCTGTTTTCGCCTCTTATTCCGTGTTCGACGTTGATTGCAATCAAAGGAATATCCGCCGTTTTGAGCGCATAGGCAAGCGCGACGGAATCTCTGCCGCCGCTGAGCGCAACGCCTATTCTCTTGCCCGAAAAAGACGGATTTTCAAAAAACTTATTCAAATTTATTTGAATATCGTTTGCCATACGGCAATTATACAGCAAACGGGCAAAAAACACAACACATTATGTCACCCATCAGCGGGAATTTGTTCTTGCTCTACAAAACACTTAAAATTTAAAATTTCCCCCTTCCTCACGTGTTTCCCCTACCGCCGTTCCCCCTCTGCATAAATTTGAGGGAACCCACGACGTCCGCTCCGCGTGGGGCAACACTCGGTGCTCGCATAAAAAGGTATCGTTCTCTTGTTATGCCACTCGTTCACGGGCGAAAAAATCCACACTCGCCCGCTCACTTGTACTTATCGTCAAGCTCGACGCTCGCTACGGTCGCCGCCTTGCGGCTCCAATTCCGTCTGCGAATATGCACATCCCGTGTACAAGTAGCCTTCGAATAAGTATTCAGATTAAGGCTTCGCCTTCCGCAATTATTAATTATTCATTATTAATTATTAATTTTTTCGCGGCGTTGCTGCGCACGTACGAAAAATCACACCATAAAAAGCCGCATTGCGAGCACGGTGCAGTCGTCGTTTGCGCCCTTTTGCAGTGCTTTTTCGAGGATTGCGTCGGCAAGCGTTTGGGGATTTTGCGTGTCAATTTCGTCAATCGCCTCGCAAACGCCCGAACCGTCGAGCACGTCGAACACGCCGTCGCTCATCATAAGCAGCATATCCCCGTCGAAAAGTTGATAGCGCGACGTTATGCTCTCTACGTCGTCTACGATTCCTATTGGCGCGCAAGTGCAAGTGAGCATTTCGATGTTTTCTTTGCGAATGATGAAACTGCTTGCCGAGCCGAGTTTCACGACGTCGAGACCGCCCGATTGCATATCGAGCACCGCTATGTCGAGAGAGGAAAACATATCTTCCGCGCCTATTTTTAGCAACTTGTTTGCAAGGCTCAAAATTATACCCGAATCTATGCCCGCACGGTAGAAACTTTCAATCATACGCACGGCGTTTTTGCTGGTTTTGCTTGCATTGCTTCCGTGTCCCATACCGTCGCAAATGGCGAAAAGTCGGCGAGTTCTCGACGGACAAAGCACGCTTACGGTGTCGCCGCTTTCGCTTTCCTCGCCGTATCTTTTCTGCGCAGTGCCGAACGCCACTTCGTAAACGGGCGCGCAGTCGAGATACATCGCTTTTTGCGAGCCTTTGTCCTGAATTTTGGACACTTCCATTTTGCAGCCGAGATGTTTAGATACGATTTTTGCAACGACGGCTTTTTGTGCGTCCGAACTTCTGACGAGCAACGTCGCGCTCGATTTCGAGCCTTCGCCGCATATCACGATTTCGCTTGCCACGACGTTGTGTTTGAGAAGTTCGCTTTTCAGAAATTCCACGTCGTCGGAAGCAAAATTGACTTGTTCGGCGCAAGAGGTCGCAAGCGAATCTAAAACGAGCGAAACCCCCGCAAACTGCTCCGACATCAGACTTTTGCACGCAACGAGGCTCTTTGCCTCGCTCATTCTCTTTTTGTACGCTTCGGCACTCGTGTTTATCGCAGAGGCGAGCGAGTGCATATTCGAGCATCTGCTCGTCACAAACGGCGGCATATCGAGGATTGTAACCTTGCCTCTGTTGACCGCCGCGTCCGCCATAGGCAAGAGTACGCTTGCCGTATCCGAGCCGAGCGCGGTGAAACATATCTCTCTGTCGCGGCAACGTCCGCAAAAACTTTTCGCAACCTCTTTTGCGAGTTTGTCGGGGGAACACTCGGACGAGTTTTGCGCAACTTGTTCGAGATTTTTGGACATATCGTAAAACACATCGGAAGCGGACGATAGCCTTGCGGCGAGTTCTCTGCCTCGTCTGTTCACTACGCCCGTGTACGCTCTGCGGTTGTCCCCTTTCGCAAGTCCTTTGATTTTGGTGGTTACGGACGAGGGGATACACAGCGCGCAAATCACGCCGACGGCGCACATAACAAGCGATTGCCACCCCGTGCCCGAATATGCGTCGAGCAACCACTCTATGCCCTCGATTGCGACGATTGCAAGAGCGGACGACCACTTTGTGAACGGCGAAAACGCAACCGCCGCCGTTGCGAGCGCGACCGCCGCGCCGAGATAGGTCATATTCCACCTTGCAACGCTCATACCCGCGCCGAGCAATATCCCGACGAAAAGCGTCGTTTGCGGCTTGAAGCAAACCGAGCAGAACAGCACGCAAAAAGACAGCGCCGCGCCGTATGCGTAAAAGCCGTAGCCGCCAACGCCCGACAGCGCGTAACCCGTGACGGCGAGAGTTATGCCGCCGCAAATGAGTTCGTCAACGGTTGCCTTGTGCAGAATCGAACGCACGAACACCGCATACGCGCAAATGCCGAAGCAAAATGTCGTCACTACGGCAAACAACGCCGACAGCCCGAATCTTAAATAATCGCTGCCGAAAACGCAACCGCACGCAACGTACGGAATCATACCGACAAGCGCGCAAAGGGCAATCGACCAAAGAGGCACGTTTTTGCGGAATTTGTAGAAAATCGCATACAGCGCAACGAGTATCACGACGGGGGCGAGAGCATACAGAAGCATACGCCAGTCGGGCGTGAAAACGACGTTTGCGACGATAAAGCAAGGCGATACGGCAAGTATGTTTTGCCGTGCGAAAACGAGGGCGCAAAACAGCGCGAGCGAAAACGCAAACCCGAAAGACGGCACGCTCGCAAACAAGAATAACGCAAGACCTTCGAGGGTGAACGCAACTGCCGTTTTTGCGCTCATCTTCAAATCGAAGGTGGGAAACACTTTTCTTTTGGCGGTGAGTATATGGTTTTTCATACCGCAATTTTAGCAAATTCGTCGTGCGGAATTTTTCTTTTTCGGTGCGCAAAAAGCACTAATATTTCTTATGCCGTCGAAAAACGTCAAAACTTTTATCGTCGAAAAAGCGGTTTTATTATTGCGTTTTGAATATATAAACGTTGCGTTTTGCAATCGTAAGCGAATCGCTCGCAATCGAGAAACTACGCCCTCATATAAGTTTGACAAAGACGGCGCAAGAGCATATAATCAATTTATCAAACGAATCGGCAAATAAAAAGTTTAAGGTTATTATGCAAAGCAAAAGACTTGAAAACATCAAGAATATCACTCTACTCGCGCTTATGCTCGCGCTGACGATAATCTTTTGTTTCGTCCCCGTTCAGTTCGGCACGATAACCCTTGCGCTTATGATTTTGCCGACGATTATCCTTGCGCAAGTCGCTTCTTTCAGAACCTCGCTCGCAATGGGAATTATGATGGGGCTTGTCAACTATATTGCATGGTTCACCACGAAAGCCGCTTCCCCCGTCGCGCCGATTTTTCAAAATCCGCTCGTCTGCATAGTGCCGAGAGTGCTCATTGCTGTGGTTTGCTATTTCACGAGATACGGACTTCAAAAATGCGCGTTTTACGCGCGTATGAAACGCACGTGCAATTACGAATATATGCGCCAAACCGCATATGAGAACACCCTCGATTCTTCCCTCGAAAACACGGCAAACGAGAGCGCAAAATCAAAAAGCAACGCCGCAAAAAATCGCGATTCCGACAAGAAAAAAGAGGGGCGCGAGATATTGACCAATCAGTTTATATATGCGTTTTCCGCCGCACTCGGCGTCGTCACCAACACGCTGTTCGTTGCGATATTCACCCTATTGTTTTTCAACGGCACGTCCATTGCGCAAAACACCGTCGTTACGGTCGAATACGTGCTTGCGTGGTTCGGCGTGAACTTTGCCGTCGAGGTGGTTTCGTTCTCGCTCGTTACGCCGCCGATAGTGCTTGCGCTTAAAGCCGCAAAACTCGCAAAATAATCCGCAAAAATCCATTCAAAATACTTTTACGCTTTCAATCGATTGCTTTCGTTTCAATTTTATCGATATTGATTGATTTTTATCCCAAAACGACTGTTTTTCGGCACTGAAATCGCCTCTTTTCACTGTCAAACCGCCAAAAAGTCATACAAATTCCGTTCGTTGTATTATTTTTTCAAATATTTGACAAATAGTCTATTTACACGATTTTTTGCGTGTGTTATACTATATATATCTTATATATAAGGTGGAATATGGGCAATTACGTTCTCGCCTACGATGTAGGCACAACAGGCATCAAAACTTGTCTTATCGAAATCGACAAGAACATCAGGATTATTTCGGCTGCGTCGCAAGGCTATCAACTTTACGTTCTTCCCGGAGGCGGAGCGGAACAAGACCCCGAAGAATGGTGGGACGCTATGAAAGCGACCACTCGTCGCATTTTTGAAAACTCGTCCGTCAAGCCCGAACAAGTCGAAGGTATATCTTTCTGCTCGCAAGCGCAAGGCTTGGTGCTCGTAGATCGCGACGGCGTGCCCGTACATCGCGCTTTCAGTTATATGGATCAGCGCGCAACGAAAGAAATCAAGGAAGGGCTCAAATTCGGGCTTCAAATCGAAGGCGCAAACGTATTCAGACTTCTCAAATCTCTTGCGATAACCGGTGCCGCCCCGCTCAGCGTAAAAGACCCGCTTTGGAAATATCTCTGGCTCAAAAACAACGAATCCGATAACTTTGCACGCGTATATAAATGGCTCGACGTCAAGGAATATCTTATCGCGCGTATGACGGACGAATTCGTGCTCACGCACGACTCGGCGTTCGGCACTATGCTGTACGACCTCAAAAACAAGTGCATAAGCAAGTCTATGTGCAAGATGTTCGGCATAAACATCAAGCATATGCCGAGGCTTATCGAATCCACCGAATGTGCAGGCACTCTCACCGAAAAAGCGGCAGAGGCACTCGGACTCGTCAAAGGCATCAAGGTGTACGGTGGCGGTATGGACGCAAACCTTATCGGCGTAGGCGCAGGCTCGACGGGACTCGGCGACACGCACATTTACAGCGGCACGTCGGGCTGGGTCGGCACAATCACCGACAAACCCACCGTTGACGTAACGTCGATGATTGCGGCGGTCGTTGCGGCGCAACCCGGCAGATACAACTACTTTGCCGAACTCGAAACGTCAGGCAAATGCTTTGAATGGGTCAAGGACCACATCGCCCTCGACGAGTGCGGAATCTATATCCAAAAGAAACACATCACCGACGACATCGAAAGCAAGTATCTCAGCCTTTTCTCGTACATGACTTCAATCGTGGACGACATTCCCGCTGGAAGCGGCGGTGTCATCTTCACGCCGTGGCTTCACGGCAACCGTTGTCCGTTTGAAGATCCCAACGCGAGAGGTATGTTCTTCAACATCAGTCTCGAAACGGGCAAGACCGAACTTATCCGCGCGGTGTTGGAAGGCATTTGCTATCACAAACGTTGGATGCTCGAAGCGTCCGCAAAGAAAGTCAAACCGTCCGACGTCATCAGATTCGTCGGTGGCGGCGCGCTTTCCGACTTCACTTGCCAAGTGCTTGCAGACATCACGGGTCACGTCATCGAAACCGTTGACAATCCGCAAAACATCGGCGCGGTGGGTGCGGCGGCGTGCGTCGGCGTAGGTTTGGGCATTATCCCCTCTTTTGACGAGATAAAGAAGTTTATCCCCGCAAAAAAGACGTTTAACCCCAACTTTGAGTTGAAAGAGAAAGTTTACGACAAGGGCTTTGAGGTGTTCAAATCTTTGTACAAACAAAACAAAAAGAGTTTTGCGATTCTCAACGCAAACAAGTAAAAATGAAAGGCACTCGCAAATGCGAGTGCTTTTTAATTAATAATGAATAATGAATAATGAATAATTAATAATTAATAATTTTGGGTGGACTCTGTCCGCACCTGAAAAGAAATAATATTCACTACGTGCATACGTAAAGACGCTCGCAAATGCGAGCGTTTTCGTTTTACGGATTGACTGTCAAGGTGCTTGCCTGAATGTAATAATACGTTATTCCGAGTTCTTCATAGCTCTTAAACACACCTACAATTTCGATTTCCGTACCTCTGGTCGGATAATTTGCGGCAGAACACTCGAACTCTAAACCTTGCGCACAGCAAGCGGTCGCATCTTGTATAACTACATAGTTATAATATTTTTGGGTCGGCGAATAATAACTCGTGTCGTAGCTTCCTTTTGCCTTTATCGTTTTGTCGAGGTAGGCGGTTGGATTTGTCACGATGTCATACACTTTTGCATAGACCATAGTTGAATTTAACACGCTCAAATCCACGTCGACTTCTTCCGATGCGATTGTGTTTTCACCGCACGCGGCAAAACAACTCAAACACATCGTCGCAACTATAATGCAGGCAGCAATTCCTACGATTTTTTTTGTTACACTGTTACCGTTTCTTTTCATTGACATAATCACACCTTTGACCTTGTAAATTTTCTTGACACGAATCCTATTGCGTAGAACAAAACGAAGCATGCAATATCGGCTGCTACAATAGTCGAACCGACCGGCGTTCCGTAGACGATTGAAATCAATATGCCGAGCACGGCGCATACGACGGATACGCAAGCCGAGCATATGACAACCGACTTGAAACTTTTGAATATCCGCATTGCCGACAGCGCGGGAAAAATTATCAGTGCGGATATTAAAAGAGACCCGACAAGATTCATCGCAAGCACAATGATAACCGCAATTATTATGGCTATCACAAGGTTGTAAACTTCCACCTTTCTTCCCGTTGCTTTTGCAAACGTTTCGTCGAACGTCACCGCAAAAAGCCTGTTGTATGCAAACACAAAAAACAGCACGACGAAAATCGAAAGACCGAAACACAGCCATACTTCGCTTTTTGACAGTGTAAGAATAGACGTCGAACCGAACAGCGTGCTACACACGTCGCCCGAAAGGTTTGCTGACGTGGAAAATATGTTCATCAACAAGTAACCTATGGCAAGCGAGCCTACGGAAATCATTGCTATCAGTGCGTCACCCTTAATTTTTGCATTTTGCCCTACCCTCAATAGGATTATTGCCGCCACTATCGTAACAGGCATAACTATTAGCATATCGTTTGTGAGTCCGACGACTCCGGCAATGGCTATTGCGCCGAATGCAACGTGCGACAATCCGTCGCCTATATACGAAAACCGTTTTAATACGAGCGTTGCGCCGAAAAGGGATGCGCACAATGCAATCAAAACGCCGACGATGAGCGCATATTGCACAAACGGAAACTGAAAATAAGTCGAAAGTTTCTCAAATGCGTCCACAGTCTTAATCCTCGATTGCATTCTTGCAAAATTCGCTGTGCTTGAATTCGTCCGCCGTAGCGTAATAACAAGGCTTGCCGACATAAAGAACGTGCTTTGCATTCTTTAACGCAGCCGAAATATCGTGAGAAATCATTATAATCGTCATACCGTTTTCCTCATTCAATTTTCTTACTATGTCATACAAATCCTGCGTCGCGATGGGGTCGAGTCCCGCAACGGGCTCATCGAGAAGAAGCATCTTGTCTGCGGCGCATAAAGCGCGAGCAAGAAGAACCCTTTGTTGCTGCCCGCCCGACAGTTCTCGATAGCACTTTTTTGCCAAATCGGATATTCCGAGCAATTCCATATTTTTGCGAGCGAAATCCTTTTGCGCTTTTGAATAAAACGGTCTGAACCCGCATCCCGAAAGGCAACCGGAAAGCACGATTTCATAAACTGAAGCGGGAAAATCCTTTTGTGCGCTAGTTTGCTGTGGCACATATCCTATTTCTTTTTGCTTCACACCGTCAAAAACGACATTGCCCGAAACGGGTTTAAGCAATCCTAAAAGCGTCTTCATAAACGTGCTTTTTCCTGCGCCGTTTTCGCCGACGACAAAAAGATAATCGCCTTTTTCGATTGTTAAATCGATATTTTCCGCCACCGCTTTTCCGTCATATCCGACAGAAAGGTTTCGGCATACGAGTTCAGCCATAATTCGCCTCTTATTCGCCCAATGCGGTTTTGAGCGAGTTCAAATTTCCTCTCATCGCAGACAAGTACGTTTCACCGTTTGCAATGTCTTGCGAAGTCGTCGATTGCATAGAATCGAACGTTACTATCTTTTGGTCTTTTGTTTTTGTATTGTCTTTCACGGTTTTTGCAATCTCGTGTTTTGCGCCCTCTATCGTGCAGATTGCCGGCAACGACAATTCGTCCACTTTGCCCGCAAGAAACGCTATGGTTTCGAAACTTGCTTCCGTTTCGGCAGAGCAACCGACAAACGCCGCATAATACTTCAAATTGTAGTCGTCGACAAGATAACGGAACGGGAATCTATCGCCGAAAACAAGCGTGTTATATTTTGCGTTCTTCACTGCAGATGCGTATTCGCCGTCGAGTTCGGAAAGGCTGCTTTTGTATTCGGCAAGGTTTTTGTCGTATTTCTCTGCATTTTTACTATCGAGAGCCTTTAAGTCAGACGCGATTTTGTCACAAAGAATCGAAGCGTTTTTCAAGGAAAGCCAAACGTGTTCGTCTTTTTCTTCCTCTTTTTCTTCCTCGTGTTCTTCTTCGTGCTCGTGTTCGTGCTCGCCTTCCATTCCTTCAACTGTTTCTTCGTTTTTTACCTTTTCGCCCAAAACTTCGAGCAAATTGATAACTTTCATATCTTTGTTGGTTGCGTTTTCAAGAGCCTTGTCAACCCACTCGTCTGACTCGCCGCCGACGTATATAAACAAATCGCAGGTCGATATTTTTGCAATATCCTCAACGGACGGTTGATAACTGTGCAAATCCACGCCGTCGTCCAAAAGCAAAGTCAAATCGACATTCTTCGCTTCATCGCCGAGGATTTGTTTTGTCCAATCGTATTCGGGGAAAATCGTGCAGACGATAGAAAGTTTGCCGTCGTCTTTTGTCTTGTCGCACGCAACGAGTCCCAAACAACCGATTGCAACCACGCATATTGTCAAAATTGCTATAAAGATTTTTACTTTTATTACATTTGATTTTTTCATATTTACATCTCCTTCGAATTTTTTATAAAAAAATGCAAGGCAAACACACAGAACCTTCTCTTTCCAGAGAATTTCCGTACGTCAAAACAACCGATGATTTCGGTTATGCCTTGCTAAAGATTATATTAAAATGTCAATACGTCGTTCAAAGAAACAGGGGTCACGACACTGCTTGTGCGTTGTCCGGTTTCAGACAATGCAAAAGCAGACGCGACAAAAAGAATAAACAGCGCAATTAAACTGTCGGGACGTTTGATGCTCGACAAAAAGTCTTGCACAAAGTGCAACACCGCGCATATCGGACAATCGTCGCCGGTGCAATCGTGATCGTGCTCTATTTGAGAAAACAAAGACGCAAACAAAAACGCCACGATAAAAAACGCGATCAAAGCGATTATTAACATCTTGCGCTTACGCAACATTTGTTTGCCCTCTTTTTATAAGTCCTTACATTTTTGGCAAAGTCCCGTTATAAAAGAACTTTGCTCGTCTATCGAAAACCCGTATTTGCTCATAACGGAATCGCCGAGTTTGCTTGTATCGTTGTCGCTGATGTGAATTACACTGCCGCAACGACTGCACACCAAATGCAAATGTCCCGAACAAAAAGCGGTTTTGTTAAGTCGATACAACGACTTGCTGCCGTCTTTTGACAATTCACGAACAACGCGGTTGGTTTGAACAAGTTTGTCGAGATTTCTATATACGGTGCTTATGCTTACGCCGTCGTTTTTCAATGCGACAAATATGTCCTCTGCAGTCATATAATCACTGTCAGCGAGTGCATCCAATATGAGTTTTCTCTGTTTTGTCGTATAATCTTTCAAATCGTGCCTCGATAACATTTGCGATTCATTTGCATATGTTATAGCAAAACCTTTCGTTATTGTCAATACAAATTTGAAAAAAATCAAAAAACATTCTATATAAAGATGCTCGCATCTGCGAGCGCCTTTTTTAATGAATAATTAATAATGAATAATGAATAATTGAGGAAGGGGCTTTGCCCCTTACCCCAAAAGCATTGTGACGATTATTTAATATTTTTGTGAATTTAATAAAAATCCACCAGCCTAGCTGGTGGTTTTTAATTTGAGGGTATAACCCTCTG
>ERZ808262.177-NODE-177-length-46124-cov-25.902494_pt1 | contig 46124 bp, 39 predicted proteins | sample MGYA00520895_ERZ808262 | MGnify/ENA primary metagenome ERZ808262 (study PRJEB31516, sample SAMN03275588) | gut metagenome | biome: mammalia-associated habitat; material: feces | host: Papio cynocephalus | place: Kenya | collected 2012-08-02 ... | reverse complement strand
GGCACGTGGGCACCCTGCGGGAGCGTTTTCGGGGGATTTTGACACCGTGGAGGGCGCAGAGAACCCCTACGGGAGCGTTTTCGGCGGATTTTGACGCCGTGGAGGGCACGGGGGCACCCTACGGGAGCGTTCTCGGGGGATTTTGACGCCGTGGAGGGCGCGGGAGCACCCCACGGGAGCGTTTTCGGGGGATTTTGACACCGTGAAGGGCGCGGGGGCACCCCACGGGAGCGTTCTCGGGGGATTTTGACACCGTGGAGGGCGCAGAGAACCCCTACGGGAGCGTTTTCGGCGGAATATGACACCGTGGAGGGCTAAAGATGAAAGACGGGAGGGCGGGTCAGCGGCGGGGATGATGGGAGAGGACGGAGCGCTGCCAGGAAGAGGTGTCGATGTGGGTGTAGATCTCGGTGGTGGTGATCTGCTCGTGCCCCAGCATGTCCTGGACGACACGAAGGTCGGCTCCGTTCTCGATGAGATGGGTGGCGAAAGAGTGGCGGAAAGTGTGCGGGGAGATTTCCTTCCGGATTCCGGCGAGCATCGCCTGACGCTTGACAATGTTGAACATCGAAACGCGGCTGAGAGACTTGCCGAAACGGTTCAGAAACAGAATGTCGCAAAACTCCGTCGTGGCCGGATCACGCCTGGCTTCCAAGTAGTTCCGGACAGCGGCCGCGGCCATTTCCCCCATCGGCACTATCCTTTCCTTGTCACCCTTGCCGACCACCCTGACAAAGCCCTCCTCCAGATAGACGTGTGAGATCCTGAGCCCGACAGCCTCCGAGACACGGAGCCCGCAGCCGTAAAGAACCTCAAGGATCGCCCGGTCACGTCTGCCGGTCCATGAAGCCAAGTCCACAGAATCCATAATGGCCTCAATCTCCTCCACTGACAACACTGAAGGAAGATAGAGGCCTTTCTTCGGAGGCTCAATGGAGTCGCAAGGGTTATCCTTACGGTCCCCTTCAAGGACCTGCCAGTCAAAAAACGAGCACAATGAGCTTATGAGCCTGGCCTGCGATCGCTTGGAAAGGCTTTCCAAGGAGGAAAGGTAGTCACTTATGTCCTTGGCGGCCACAGCCGAAGGATGGATTTTCACGGCTGTGATGAATTTCCTCACATCTGACGAGTACGATGCCACCGTGTTCGGTGACATCGCACGTTCGATCCTCAGATACGAGGAATAATCCTGCAATATTCTTTCAGTCAGATCCACTTTTTGAATCCATCAGTACCTTTGTCTTTCAAGCCAAGTCACTTCGATAGTCTTTCCAACCTTTTCAAGAAGTCCCGCTTCCTGTTTGTCTTTCAAGCAAAGTCACTTCGACAGCTTGCGACAAGTCGGCACATCTCCTGCGTGGTAATTTGTCTTTCAAGCCAAGTCACTTCGACAGGCCCGGCGAACGGGTTAAAGCCCGGCGAACGGATTATAGTGTACGGTACTTCTTGCCGTAGTCAAGCTGCTGACGGAGGTAGTCATCCACATAGACAATCTTGTAGTCAACCACCATGCCGTCCTTCTCGACAGGGACGATGTCCGGATTGACGAAACCGCCGTAAGGTTTCAGATTCAGCGCGGCGTACCTCTCCAGCACCTCCTTGTGGAGCTGCGGATCTATGTCGACGGCATAGGTCTCGACAAGATTCTTCCCGGCCGCGTAGTCGCCCTCGGACTTGATCCTCTGGATCTCGGCCAGAAGCTGCGCGAACAGACCCCGGAGAGCCTCGTAGTCATTCACGACGAAATAGGTCTTGCCGTCACGAATCTTCTTCTCGATCACTCCACGGGCGGCGCCCTTCTCATAGCACCACTCGGCGATCAGCTTGCGGTTCTGCATGTGCGCCTCGGTGTTCTGCTTGCCGAGCTCGACACGCGAGAACTGCACGAACAGACCGTTCCTGATGTAGTTTGAATATGCCGGCCTGTAGGCCTCGGCATTCGGCATAATGCCGAGTTCAACGAGTTTAGGGTCAGCCATATAGTAAAGTCCGAACAGATCGGCGCGCGCCTCCTCAAGGGTTGACTGGTACTCGCCGAGAGCCGTGGATGACACTCCCGGAAGGAGCTGGCCGGAACCGTGGCCGAGGCACTCGTGAAGATCGGTGTGGATCTCGTCGGTGTAAGGGCCGTACTTCTTGTAGGCGTCGATCTCAGCCTGATCGTAAGCGAACTCCGTCAAAGTACTCTTCGGAGATTCCTGGGCCGCATAGTCGTAGGCGTGGGTGATGTTGGCGATGGTCACGGACTTGGAGCCGTAGTCGCGTCTGATCCAGTCAGCGTTAGGGAGGTTGATGCCGATAGGGGTGGCCGGGTAGGTGGCACCGGCAAGGGTAATGCCATCAACCACCTTTGCGGAAACACCCTTGACATGAGGTTTGCGGAAACGTGGATCCACCGGCGAGTTGTCCTCGAACCACTGCGCGTTGGCGCTCAGGATCCTGGTACGGGCGGAAGCGGCGGAATCCTTCATGTTCACATACCCTTCCCAAGTGGCCTTGCGTCCGAGCGGATCATCGTAGTCCTCGATGAAGCCGTTGATGAAGTCGATCGTGCCGACTGTGTCCTGGACCCAGTCGATGTTGAAATCGTCCCAAATCTTCAGATCGCCTGTCCTGTAATATTCAACAAGCAGTCCTATGGCTTTCTTCTGAAGGTCGGTCTCAGCCACGGCGGCGGCCTTCTCCAGCTCGGCGCAGATCCTCTCCAGCGCAGGTCCATAGATTCCGCCGACCTTCCACGGCTTCTCCACGACCTTGCCGTTCTCCTTGACCACCTTTGTGTTAAGTCCGTAGGAGATCGGAGTCTTGTCGTCGGGATCAATCAGCGCGTCATAGTATTTCTCGACATCCTCACGGCTCACCCCGTCATAGAAATTCACGGCGGAAAGCTCCACGATGTCGCCTGTCTTGGAAGTGGAGCGGCGCTGAGGGTAGATGTCCGGGGAATATATCACCTCAAGCAGCTCGGCGGCCTTGTCACCATCCCCGACTGCCTCCATAAGGCTCTGGAAATATTCCCTCGGGCACTCCGGGAAGAACTTGTCCTCGGAATAGTGGTGATGGATGCCGTTGGCGAAGAAAAGCCTCTTGGCATAGACGATGAATTTCTGGAAATCAGTACATTCACGGTCGCCTTTATATTCATTGAGAATATCCTCGACCACGTGCCTGATCGGGAGGTTCCACTTGCAGTACTGGTCCCATGTTATGTCGCGGCCCAGTTTGGCGGCCTCCGAGAGATGGTAGGCATATTCCTTCTGCCCCAGGCTCAAGGCATCCCATCCGGGAACCTTGAAACGCATCACCTTGATGTCGGCGAACTCATCCAGAAGGTAGTGGAAATCATTGTCCCGGGTCTTCCTTTCCCCTTGTCCGCACGAGCACAGAGCCGCGGCCGCTCCGATTGACAGAATCATCTTAACTCCTATATTCATAAAATTTGTTTTTGGACGGTAAATATAACCATTATTCAGGAATTTCCGTATATTTGCCAGACCTGCTCCGGAACATTCCGATGCCGGTTAAAAGAAAAGACCAACTATGAATATATCAAAAACCATAGCCGGGGCAGCGGCCGCCGCACTTTTCATGATCTTGACCGCAGGATGCCGCAAGAATTTGGATGAGCCGGAGCATATCAACATGAACCGCAAAGTCCTTCTTTTCTACGAATGCGGGTTCAACAACCTTAGCTCCTACCTTAAAGACAACATGGACGGCCGGGAGAAAGGCCTTCCCGCAGGCTATGTTCCGCCCAAATCCGGAGACGTGATCCTCATCTACTCCAAACACCCAAAGTCAGGCTCGGGGTACGGTCCCTCGGAATCACACCTGAGAAGACTTTACAAAAAGCTGGACGGCGAGATCGTCTCCGACACCTTGAGGACCTTCGGCACAGATGTCGTCGCCAGCTCATCCTCCACCATGCGCGAGATCCTCAACTTTGTCAAGGACGAGTACCCGGCCAAGGGTTACGGAATGGTCTTCTCATCCCATGGCTCCGGATGGCTTCCGGCAGGTTATTACGCAAGTCCATCGAGATTCGAGGCCGATCCCGACAGACAGATCTCCTCAGGAATGTCGGCTCTGGCACGGCAGGCCCAGCCCGAGGACAGGATGGAAAGGCTGCCTGTTCCGGCAGGAGACATCTCTGAAACCGACCCATACTACGGCCTTACAAGGTCGCTCGGGCAGGACATCATCAGATCCGACCTCTATTACGGCCACGAAATGAGCGTCAGCGAATTCGCGGACGGGATACCGTTCCACTTAGACTACATCCTCTTCGACATGTGCTTCACCGCCGGGGTCGAGGTTGCCTACGGACTGAAGGACAAGGCTGACTACCTTGGCCTCTCGCCTGCAGAGGTCCTTGGGGACGGGATGTTCGACTACACAAAGCTCACATCATTCCTGATCAACAGACAAAACCCTGATCTCGAAGGCCTTTTCAAGGATTCCTTCAACATGTACGACAGGCAGGACGGTGTGTACAGGTCCTCTACGGTCAATGTCATCAGAACCGAAGGGCTTGACAACCTCGCGAGCGTCTGCGGAAAACTGATCAAGGAATATTCCGACACACTGGCAAAGGCTCCCGCCTCAGACATACAGGGCTATTTCAGGCAGGGACGGCACTACTTCTACGACCTTGTCGACATATTCTCGAAATGCGGCGCCTCGCAGGAGGAGCTCGCCATGCTCAATGACGCGGTCAACCGATGTGTAGTGTACAAAAACGCCACGGAATATTTTATGAATGATTTCAAGATCACATCATACTCCGGATTCAGCATGTATCTTCCCTGCGCGGGGACACCGCTTCTGGATTCATATTATAAAAAGGAAGCGTGGAACAAGGCGACAGGATTTGTACAATAGCCCTGCAAGAATATTCAAAGGCCGCGGACTTAAAGAAATCCGCGCCTTCTGTTGGCCGGTTTGCAAAATATTCCTATCTTTGCGCCGCAATTACAAAGCGCCAGCCGCTTTTGGTGCAATGGGGTTCCGGGCGGTCCGGAACTGAGTAACACATTTTAAACAAAAAACAATGAAACATTTTGAGCTTAACGGCAAAGTCCGCGAGGTCGGCAACAAGGCCGTGGTAAAAGCGATCCGCAGGCAAGGTCTCGTTCCCTGCAACCTCTACGGACCCGGACTGGAGAACATTCTCTTCACTGTGACTGAAAGAGATCTCATGGGAATCACCCACACTCCGGCGTCATTCATCATCGACATCAAACTTGACAACGGCAAGGCCTACACCGCCGTGGTTCACGAACTCCAGTACCACCCTGTAAAGGACAACTGCCTTCACGCCGATTTCCTCGCCGTTTCCGAGGACAAGCCTATCACCATCAAGGTTCCTGTTGTTGTGAGCGGCCACCCTATCGGAGTACAGAGAGGCGGCAAGTTCGTCCTCATAAGCAGAGAGGTCAAGATCAGCGCCCTTATGAAGGATCTTCCTGACACGGTCAACCTCGACGTCACAAAACTCGACATCGAGAAGAGGATCGTCGCCGGTGACCTCAAGGTAGAGAACGTGACGATTGTCACACCTAAGCCAACCATCATCTGCGCGGTGAAGTCTACACGCCAGATCGCGGCGCAGCTCGCCCACGAGGAGAAGATGGAGGGTGCCGAGGAACATGAGACCGCAGAGCCAACAACTGAGGAGACTGCTGAGCCGGCTGCTGAATAGGCAGGCCCAAGCCTCAGAAAAAGACACTGGTATGAACTATCTTGTAGCTGGATTGGGAAACATCGGCGCCGAGTACGCTTCAACCAGACATAACATGGGGTTTATGGTGTTGGATGCCTGGGCACAGGCGTCCAACACTGTTTTTAAGACAGAGCGTTACGGGGACGTGGCCGAGATTCCGTTCAAAGGCAGGAAGTTCTACCTTCTGAAACCATCAACCTACATGAATCTCAGCGGCAATGCCGTCCGTTACTGGATGGACAGGCTCAAGTTGCCCCTTGAGAACCTCATTGTGGTCTGTGATGACCTCAATCTTCCTTTCGGTACGGTCAGGATGCGGAAAAATGGAAGCGACGGCGGCCACAACGGACTGAAAGACATTCAGGCAAGGCTTGAGACGACACAGTGGGCAAGAATAAGGATCGGCATAGGAAACAATTTCTCCAGAGGAGCCCAGGTTGACTATGTGATCGGTGAATTGACGCCTGAGGAGAAGTCCGAGGTTCCGGGAATATGCGACAGAGTAATCGCCGGAATAAAGAATTATTCCACGATAGGGCCGGACAGAGCGATGAACCTTCTGAACGTAAAGCCTGAAAAGGACTGAGGAGAGTATGAATGTTTTTCGCGCAAAAAGTTTGTCAATCACTTTTTTTTTAATAACTTGCGCTCTCGTTAGGAGTAAAATTGAATTCGATTAAGTTTAACATTACAGCTATTCACTAAAAAATCAAAACAAATGGAGAATCTTGTCGCTAAAATCAAGGAAGAGTTCAAGGTGTTCACAGAGAACGCAGACACTCAGGTAGAGAAGGGTAACAAGGCCGCCGGCGCGCGCGCCCGCAAAGCCGCTCTCGAACTCATGAAGGACCTAAAGGAATTCAGAAAGATTTCCGTAGAGGAATCCAAGAAGTAAGAGAGTGATGACAGACAAAAAAAGGAGAGGCATTTTCTGTCTCTCCTTTTTTGTCCGCATTTCCTTTCCCAGCCTCAAACCGCTGCATGCCAGGCAGGGCGACAGGAGTGATTCAGGGGAAACCTCCACCTACACACCCCAAGAGGCCGTCAGGCAACTGAAGCACGGTGGCCCGGCGCCGCTCTAGTAGCTCTTAGCTATCGCGATGAAATCATCGGCCTTGAGAGCCGCTCCGCCGATAAGCCCGCCATCGATGTCCTTCTGGGCGAAGAGCTCCTTGGCGTTGGACGGCTTGCAGCTTCCACCATAGAGGATTGTGGTGTCATCAGCGACGGTCTCACCGAATTTCCCGGCAAGCACCTTGCGGATGCATGCGTGGATCTCCTCGGCCTGCCCGGCTGAGGCTGTCTTGCCGGTTCCGATGGCCCAGACAGGCTCGTAGGCGACGATGACCTTAGCCATGTCCTCAGCCGTGAAGTTGTAGAGAACATTCTTGATCTGTCCGGTCACGACATCAAAGTGCTTTCCCGCCTCCCTCTGCTCCAGATTCTCACCGACGCAAAGGATGACACCAAGGCCGGCCTCAAGGGCGAGCCTGGTCTTCACAACGAGCTTCTCGTCAGTCTCGCCGTAATACTGCCTCCTCTCGGAATGGCCGAGGATTGTCCATTGGCAGCCGACCGAAGTGAGCATGCCCACGGCAACCTCGCCGGTAAAAGCACCTTTCTCATGATCAGCGCAGTTCTGTGCGGACAGTTCTACCTTTGAGCCCTTCAAGGCCTCGGCGACAGAAACAAGGTGGGTGAAAGGAGGGGCCACGATAAGCCCTACATTCTCTGGAGTCTCAACTGACTTGGCGGCCACCGCCTTCGCAAGTTCAACGCCTTCCTGGAGGTTTGTGTTCATCTTCCAGTTTCCGGCAACGATTTTCTTTCTCATATTCGTTTATCTTTAAACTGTTAATTTCGTTTTCAGCCTGCAAATTTACGTTATTTTTGCCTAACTTTGCACAAATAAGGTGTGAAAAAAAGCGAATGTCCGGAATCACACCGCAAAGGTTGATTATAAAAAACGAATCATACAATGAAGAATTTCGTAGAGGAACTGAAATGGAGAGGCATGATCCAGGACATCATGCCCGGCACTGAGGAGAAACTCATGGAAGGCCCGCAGGCGGCCTATGTCGGAATCGATCCGACCGCCGACTCCCTGCACATCGGACATCTTGTCAGCATCATGATCCTGAAGCATTTCCAGCGGTGCGGGCACAAGCCGATCGCCCTGATCGGAGGAGCTACCGGAATGATAGGCGATCCATCGATGAAGTCTCAGGAGAGGAATCTCCTGGACGAGGAGACCCTTCAGCGCAACATTGCCGGAATAAAGAAACAACTGTCCGGAATCCTGGACTTCGACTCTGACGCGCCCAACCGGGCAGAGCTCGTGAACAATTACGACTGGATGAAGGACTACACATTCCTGAACTTCATCCGTGACGTGGGCAAGCACATCACCGTCAACTACATGATGGCAAAGGACTCGGTCAAGAAGCGCCTTTCCAGCGAGTCACGCGAGGGAATGTCTTTCACCGAGTTCAGCTACCAACTGCTTCAAGGCTACGACTACCTCTGGCTCTACGAGAACAAGGGCTGCCGTCTACAGCTCGGCGGAAGCGACCAGTGGGGCAACATCACCACCGGAACAGAACTCATCCGCAGGATGCTCGGCAAGACCGACGCGTTCGCCCTCACCTGCCCGCTGATCCGCAAGGCCGACGGCACGAAGTTCGGAAAGACGGAGAAAGGCAACATCTGGCTCGACCCAGAGAAGACCTCTCCCTACGAGTTCTACCAGTTCTGGCTGAATGTCAGCGACGAGGACGCTGAAAGATACATCAAGATATTCACCCTTCTGGATGAGCAAACCGTCAATTCCGCCATTCAGGAGCATCGCCGGGATCCTGGCCGCAGGGGGCTCCAGCAACTTCTGGCGAAGGAGCTTACAACAATGATCCACGGGGAGGGGGAATATGCCAACGCGGTCTCCGCGTCCAGAATGCTGTTCGGAAACTCGACTTCAGACGAGCTCAGGAAGCTGGACGAGAAGACCTTCCTTGCAGTGTTCAGCGGTGTGCCGACATTCGACATCCAGAAATCAGACCTTCCATGCGACATCATTGACTTCCTTGCCGTGAAGACCCAGGTGTTCCCGTCCAAGGGCGAGGCAAGAAAAATGGTGCAGGGCAACGGAGTAAGCATCAACAAGGACAAGATCACAGACGTTGAGTACAAGGTCTCCGGGAAAGACATAGTGGACGGGAAGTACATCCTCGCCCAGAAAGGCAAGAAGAACTATTTCATCATCAACGTTTTATAGCCATGGAAAAGCAAGCGGGCACAAGACAGTTGAAAGTCGCGCGCGAGATCCAGAAAGATCTGGCGGAAATCATACGCGGCAAGGGGATGGCCGTGTTCGGAGGTGCGATGGTGACAGTGAGCGAGGTCAGGATAAGTCCCGACCTCTCTCTCGCGAAAACCTACGTCAGCATCTTCCCGTCCTCAAAGGCCGAGGAAGTTATGAAGCTCCTCAATGACAACGTCAAGTCTCTGCGCGGAGAGCTTGGACACATGGTAGCCAAGCAGCTGAGGATCGTGCCCGAGATCGTGTTTTATCTTGACACTTCCCTTGACTACGCCGAGCACATCGACGAGCTTCTGAAGAAGTAGTCCCCTGGGATATTCACAGACAGAAGGGATCGCATGACCTGGAACATCACCGAGGAAAGCCTGTTCTCAGCAGGCGCGCTGGCATTCATCTTGGCAGGATTATTCTGCGCGTACGTGCGGTGGAACCACATGTGCAGGCCCTTTAGTGACATTGACGATTACTTCTATCCCGCCCGGAAGCTGGTGACCTTGTTCTTCGCCTCCATAGTCCTGACTTTTCCTTACGTCCTGGAGCCGATGGACTCCGCCGTGTGGACCTACACAAGGGCGTTCGGCGTGCTCTATTACCCGGTGTGCTTCGCCGTGTCCATAAGTCAGTATTTCAAACTCCATGGCCACAGGAAGAGCTCCACGCTACGGAAGATCTATCCTCTGACTCCTCTTGTGCTGATCATGGCGATGCTTGCCTCAATCCTTCTGGGCCGCAAGGAGTGGATGGTGGCACACGAGAGAACCGTGATTTTCGCTGTCGGAACCATCAGCGTGATCCTCACAGCAATCACAGTCAATGTGTTGACGAGGCTGAGAAAAGAGATCGAGCGCTTCAACACCGACAATTACTCCGACGAGGAGGATTTCCCCTACAAGTTCGCCTCAAAGATGTTCATCACACCTATGTTGTTCATCATCACGACGTGGGTGGTCTTTATCTCCGGCAGCAGATGGATCAATTTCACGATGGACATCCTCGCCTCGTTCTGGATGATCCACTTTCTCTGCATCATTCTTCACCCCCAACGTGTCCTGCTCCCGGACGGGACAGAAGGCGGTGCGGAGAGAAATGAGGAAAGAAAAGGACCGGAGACCAGGGAGATCGAAGGCCAAGAGGCAGACGAGGCCGAAACGGAAGCGTGCCCGCCTGATGATGACGGCACTCCCGCGGATGAGATCAAAGCCGAGGTGCTGGCCATAGTCCTCCGCCGCTTCAGGGATCCACACCTTCTTAAGACCGAGGTACTTGCGGACATCGGCACCGGCAAGATGAACAAGGCCAGCAAATTCATCTCACAAGTAGGCTACTACAATCTCGTCAACATGTTCAGGCTTGAATATGCCCGGCTCTACAAGGACGCCCATCCCAACGCCAAGCAGGAAGAAATCGCAACCGCGTCAGGTTTCGCCTCAAGGACATCGTACTACAAGGCTAAAAGAAATGTCGGGAAAATCAACCATGAGTTCACAGGGGAGATCCGGCTGATTCCTGATGGGCAGTCCCGTGGCGCCGATCTTCGGCAAGACCGGTCAGCGAAGGGATGAAGCGTCTGAAGCGAAAGAACAGCCTATCGCCCAATAAGAGAAGCAACTTTATATTCAATCAGTTACAAGAGGCATAGAAACGTCAGGCGGAAAATCGAAAAAACTGATGCCCGTTTATGCCGCCTCAGAGTTGCAGAATTGCGGGAAAATGAATAAATTTGTGGCCGGAATTGAGGTATGGTGTAATGGTAGCACTACAGATTTTGGTTCTGCCAGTTCAGGTTCGAGTCCTGATATCTCAACAAAAAGCCGGTCACTGGGATTGTCTGAGTGATCGGTTGTTTTGATTACATAACACATCATCATGAAAGGAGTCTACATTTTTTTGGCTGACGGCTTCGAGGAGATCGAGGCCCTGGCGACCGTTGATGTTCTCAGAAGAGGTGAGATCAAAGTTCTGACTGTCTCCAACGATGACAGACGGCAAGTGACAGGGGCACATGGCATCCCTGTGGCCGCCGACATGGTTTGGAGTGAGTTCGAGTCAGCCTTGGAGGAGAAAGGGACCTGCGGGAAAGATGTCATGATCTTCCCTGGCGGCATGCCGGGAACAAAGAACCTTGCCGGAAACCTGAAGCTTATCGAAATCATGAAGAGGCACTACGCCGACGGAGGCACTCTGGCTGCAATATGCGCCGCCCCCGGCCTGGTCATCTCCCAGCTTCCATCCCTTGAGGGAAAGCGGTTCACCTGCTACGATGGGTTCGAGGCCGCCACAATAGCGAAAGGCGGGGAATATTGCGGGACTCCCGGAATCACGACGATCACAGACGGCGATCTCATCACAGGACGCGGTCCTGGTTGCGCCGTGGATTTCGCTCTTGCCATCGTCAAGCACCTGAAAGGGCCATCGCTCGCCGGAGAACTCCGTAGAGGCATGATGATTTTCGATTAGCTGCTCACAACAACCAAGCATCACTTCCGTACAATCACCCGCTCGATCCGGCGTGGGACCGAAGTCATGATCTCATAGGGAATCGTTCCAAGGATCCCGGCCAATTCGCTGACCGTGGGATCCTCTCCGAAGATTGTCACGGTGTCCCCGGTCCTGGCCGGCACTCCGGTGACGTCCAGCATGCACATGTCCATGCAAATGTTGCCGATGGTCGGCACACGGTGCCCGTTCAACGAGAAGCTTGCATGCCCGCAGCCCAAGCGCCTGTCGATTCCATCCGCATAACCGACAGGGATTGTCGCGATCCTCGTTCCTTGGGGAGCGATCTGACCCATGCGGCCATACCCGATCGCTCCGTCGCCTGGCTTAAGATCCTTGATCTGCAGGATCTTCGCTTTCAACGAGGCCACCGGCTTCAGGCGGACGCCGGGCAATGCGCTGATCCCGTATATTCCCACACCAAGACGCACCATGTCATGCTGGAATTGCGGGAACCGCTCGATGCCGGCGGAATTAAGGATATGCCAGATCGGATGATAGCCAAGAGAGGCGTCAATTCTGGCAGCGTTGTCCTCGAACATTGTGATCTGCCCCAACGTGAAATCGTCCATTGACGGATCCTCGGCGACCGCAAGATGTGAATATACCGACTTGACCCTTACCTCAGGACAATTCTTCAGGTAATCCAGCAACTCCCCGAGTTCGCTGGTCATGAAACCGAGACGATGCATTCCTGTGTCCAGCTTGATGTGGACAGGAAAGCTCTCAATGCCTCGGGTCTGAAGTACGGAGACAAGGGATCTCAACGTGTAGAGATTAGGAATGCCAGGCTCAAGGTGATTGTCGATGATCTCATCAAAAAAATCCGTCCCTGCCGTAAGCACCAGGATCGGGAGGCTTATTCCGGCCTGCCTCAGCTCGACCCCTTCCACAGGCAGTGCCACGGCCAGATAATCCGCGCCCGCGTTCTGCATCATAAGGGCGAACTCCACAGCCCCATGGCCGTAGGCATTAGCCTTGACAAGAACCAGCAGCTTTGTGGTCCGGTCCAGCCTTGACCGGAAATACCTGTAGTTGTCAAGGCAGTTATGGAGGTTCAGCTCCAGTCTTGAGAAATCTGTTGCGCCGTTTGACATGGTCTTTACTTAAAAACTGACAAAATTACTGATTTTATGTCAAAGTCTCAGCCAAAATCTCTACATTTGAAGTCTGGCGCGTTAGTTGATGCTGAACAGCCCCGGGTGAGGCTGACCGAGGGACTTGATTCCACCGCTTTCCGCCGCCCTTAAAACATTGAACATTATTATTACATTAAATTTATGAGCACTGGTTCTATCTGGATCATAATGATCGTGGTCATGGTTCTCGGTCAGATTGTCCAAAGCATGCTTCAAAGCAGATTCGAGAAATATTCCCACATTCCGACCAACAACAGGATGACTGGAGCGGAAATAGCCCGCAAAATGTTGGCAGACAACGGAATAACCGATGTACAAGTCACTTGCGTCCCTGGTCGTCTTACAGACCATTACAATCCACAGACAAAGACTGTCAACCTCAGTGAGGCTGTCTACAATCAAAGCAGTGTCGCGGCTGCGGCCGTGGCGGCGCACGAATGCGGACATGTCATTCAGCATGCCAAGGGCTATCTTCCGTTAAGAATGCGCACAGCCCTTGTTCCGGTCGTAAGTTTCTCCAGCAGGATCGTCCAGTGGGTTCTTCTGGGCGGGGTTCTGATGGTCACCATGTTCCATAGTTATCCTGTGCTGATTCTGGGCGTTATCCTCTTCGCATTCACGACTTTGTTCAGCATCGTGACACTTCCGGTGGAAATCAACGCCAGCCGCAGGGCTGTCAATTGGCTTGAGAACGCCGGGATCACAAACTATGAAACCAGGCCGATGGCCATAGATGCCTTGAAGTGGGCCGCCTACACCTATGTCATCGCTGCCGTAGGCTCTCTCGCGACCCTGCTCTACTACCTCTCGTTCCTCAGCGACAGAAGGTAGGGACACCCTTGCTCCCGGCTGCAAAAAAGCATTTTAATGAATTAGCCTACGGACAACGTTTCAGATCGATCCGGACCATGAATTTCATCACGGGATCACGGTAACGGACCTTTATTGCCCCGGCTTTGGAAAGATCGACATCATTGTCAAGGGCAGCGGCCCAGACATGAGTGGAGTTCACCTTCCTCATCGGTAAATATCCGGGATTACGGGTTCCGCCGATTTTTCTAGGTATGGATTTGTTCCTCCCGATCACAGCCAAAGCCTCCGGGGCCGGCCTGTCGACACGGACAGCGTCAATCCAGCCTCTGACTCCGGGAACCTTCACCCTGACATTCCCGCCAGGAGCGCCTCCGTAGACATTCACGATAAGTTCCGCGTTGTGCGGGGCGGAAGTCTGTCCGCCAGAAACGGAGTCCTCGCCTCCATGGACATCGATGGCCGGTTCTTGGCCGTCCTTGATCCAAGCAGAGGCCAAGCCTTCGCCAAGCACGGTCTTGTAGGCCAATGAATATTTCCCGTTCCGTTTGAAATCAGCGACAAAATAACCTCTCGGCGCGCCACAGACCATCGTCGCGTCCGGGAACCCATCCTCACCCTTGAGGCCGAGCCAAAAAGTCCCGGAGGCCGCACCGACCTGGACCTCAGGAATTTTCCAAACCCCATCATTGTACACATCTACAGGAGCAGCGCGCCTGGATAGTGATTCTCCGGCAGGGGTACGATAATCTCCACTAGAGCCGACCTCAAAGAAATCCCGGCAGACCCGGTGAGTGTGTCCGCTCATCAGAAGCAAATTCGGATGGACAGACAGGATTGAGGACAGGGAGTCCTTGGCGGTGAACCGGGTGAAAGGGATATGCGCGGAAAGCACTGCGGGCATATTCCTTGGAGTGGCCCTCAGGACAGAGTCAAGCCAGACCTTCTGCGAATCCCGGAATCCGCCTTCATATTCCTTGCCCCCGAGCCGAACATCGTTCATCAGGATGAAGCGGATCCCGCCCTTGACGAAGGTGGTGTCCTCGTAGCCGAAGACCTTGCGATAGGTGCTGATGTCACGGGGCCTCCTAAGCCCGTCTATCACAGGATATACATCCCTGTCGTGATTGCCGGGCACGCAAAGCCAAGGGCAAGGCAGGGAATCCAGACTGGCCTTGGTCGGCTCCAAAAGCGAGACATCGTCATTCACGAGATCGCCAAGAACTATCACCAGATCAAGGTCCTTCCTTTCACGGAGTTCCTTGTAGACGGTTTTACGGCAATATTCAAGCTGCCGCATCCCGTCCGCCTGCGGATCCCCCACGAAAGCGACCCTAAGGGGACGTGAATATGAAGATGGCGCCGCCCCGAGGAACAGCGCCACCATCAAAAACGCACAGAGACTATCTGTAAATGAACACTTTCTCGGCATTGTTCTCGTCAGTGAATGCTATGTAACCTACACCGGAAGCGGCGAAAGAGATGCAAGGATCCTTTGCTTCCTCATTCGCTACCAGCAACGGATTGCTCCACTGCTTTGTGCCTGAGTCGAACCATGTAAGATTCAGCTTTCTGCTCTTGTTATCCAGATACAGAAGATAAACGGTTCCATCTGGAGCGACTGCGATCTTAGCCCTATCATGGGAATCAGCGTGCACATACGGATAGAAAGTGCCTCCAACCACAGACCAATCCTTAGATGCCTGATTGTACTTCTCGACGACAAAATGATAGGTAGATCCGTCTGAAGCATTGTCTGCCGTGACAATATAAACGGTTCCGTCATCAGCGGCGGTGATATCATATATGTAAGTTCCTGTCTGCGAGGCGCCTTCCCTCACATAATTTGAACGTAGGGAAGACCAATTGCCACCATTATAGACCAAGACATCGTGGCCATAGCTCACGCCGTCCGATTTTCCTCGGCGGATAGCAAGTACATAAGCCGTCTCACCAGCCTTGCAGGAAGCCTTGGCATAAACCTGTGTCTTTGCCAGGCTGGTTTCCTGATTTTTCCAAGATCCGTTGAAAACAGACGCGACCAATGTCCGGTTTGAGAATGTACTCTTAGCATTGGTGTTTACCTGAGTCAGGACAACATTATTGTCAGCAATGGCAGCCAAACCTATCTTCGTGGATTTCATGTCGCTTGTGTTTTCATCACCGACAACCTTCCATCCAGCATCATATTTCATAACCTGAGCACAAGTTGGAGAGGCTTCCGCATTTGAATACGCAACGTAAGGGACGCCATCATGCGTAATGTCAAAATCATAATAATCGGAACTTACCCCCTTGCTGAACCCGGCGCTTCCGACAGTGCTCCAGGCGCCATCAGCATACTTGACAACAGTCATCTTCTCAGCGGAAGCCGACTCGGAATCCTTGACTTCTCTTTCCTTGAACCCGATGTACGGAGCCTTGTCAACAGGATTGACGCGGAGTACAGCACCGGAATAAACAGGAAGCTCCGAATACGTCACAAGCGGCTCCAGTTTTCCGTTCACCGTCTTGATCGACACGGAATAGAGCGCGCTCTTGCTGCCATCGCTGTTGGTGACGATGTAATCCACCGGATTCGTGAAGTCATTGGCGGTCTCTCCGCTCACCTGAACAGCATCACCGACTTTCACAACATTGCCTTCATTGGCCGTGAATGTGGCGACAAGCCTGGACTTGTCCGCTGTCTTCATCATAGACACGGAGACAGCGTCACCAGAGATAACGCCCTCAATGTCAGAACTGATCACCTCCGGATTGTTCGCAATTTCGAACTTGAAGGATGTCAGTTCAGGATCCGGAACTTTCTCCGGCTCTTTCTCGTCCTTTTTGCAGGACACGAGCGCTGTCAATGCGACTAACACTGCGGCGCACAGAAATTTAGCGTTTTTCATAACAAATGAACAATTAGTTGATTTTAAAGATTTTTCTTTGTGATGACAAGCCGGCTGAACTTGGCGTCAGGCCCCGGCATTCCAAGGCAGAAGCCGTCCGTGCCGCCGGTCAGGGCTATGGTCAATGTGTTGTCGGCAGAGTCGTCCAGGACATGTTCCTTCCAGCGGATACGGAGCGGCATACGATAGATTCCCGGCAGGAATGTCAGTGTGGTTCCCTGAGTGACCACCTCATAGTCAACTCCTTCCTTCAAACCATCGCCCGGAATGACAGCGAAATCCACGACAGCGTTCCCGTCTCTGGAGACGGAACTCATCGTCACGTAGTAGGTGTTGACGTTCTCGACATCGGAGCCGACAACGGCGGTCGAGGCTCCGTCCTGTGTCGCGATGTAAAAGAACGGAGTGTCGTAAACAGGCAGCTCCTTCGTGCAGGAAAACGCCATGACGGCAGACAAAAGCATCAGCGATATGTTCTTCTTCATATTCATTGTCAGTTAAGTGATCCCTAAGGATTACCGGTTTCTTTCTACTGGTTAGACGAAGGGTTCTGCTCCATCTCCGGATTGGATTCCAGCTCCAGATACGGAATCGGAAGGACAAAACGGTAGTCGGGATATTTCAGAGACAGGACGGAGGAGGTCGAGTTGCGCGAGCGGCTGAGGTTCTCGTGCCTGCGGGTGATGTCGAAGAGACGGTGCCCCTCGAAGCAGAGCTCCTTCATCCTTTCGTTCTGGATAGTCTGCTCCAAAGAGGACGCGTCGATCTCGACATCAGAAGCGTCAATCCCCAACGCCCTGGCTTCCAAAGCCTTGATATCCTCCACGGCGACTGATGTGTTGCCCAGCTCGTAATTCGCCTCGGCATTGATCAGGTACATCTCCGAGGACCTCAGGATGAACGGATCGAAATGTCTGTCCAGTTTGTTGGCCGTCTCGTCGGTGCAATAAAACTTCATGCAGACGTTGTCGTAGTCCACCACCTTGCCGGAAAGATCATTATAGGCGCTGTGGCGGAAAAGCGTCAGGCGCACGTCACGCTCGTCGGTGAAAAGATCCTTCAATTTGGAAGACGGCCTCGCCGACGGACTTTCGTAATAGTAAAGGTCACTGATGTAGGCCGACTGGTCGTAGCCGTTGAGACGGAGGATGGACTCCCCACCTCTTGTCGCCACGTTCACGAACATATTCCTGTACTTCTCGCGCGGAGTAAGAGGAAACTCCCCCATCACTTCGGCGGACAGGGAGGCCGCCCTGGAATATTCATTCATATAGAGACAGACTCTCGCGAGAAGCGCCTTGCAGGCCGCCGGAGAGGCGAAATATTCATTGAAGGAATAGTCCGCCGTGAAAGTCGAGAGAGCCTTTTCCAGATCGGCGATGATCTGTGAATACACCTGCTTCACCGTGGCGCGTCTCATCTTGTCCGTGACGACCGGGATGCCCGTCATTATCGGGATGCCGAGGTGCGACGCGTCGGGAGTGAATGTGTAGTTCTGGGAATATGTGAGGCAGATGTCCAGATGCGTCAGAGCCCGGAGGAAATAGGCCTGGGCCAGGATGTTGTCGATCGCGGACGCGCTGTCCGGGTACTTTTCCCGCAGTTCAGGCGCGTAGGTGATGATGTAGTTGACGTTCTGGATGACGGTGTAGCCAAGCTTCCAGATGTAGCCCACTGCCGTCGTCTCCTCCATGTAGGTGGAGATGAAGTTGTACTGGTTCGTCCACGTGGCGTTGCCCGAGGAAAGGTCCAGAAGGTCTCCGGCGACCTCGGGATAGGCCAGCATCTCCCTGTCATAGAATGAATACAGCAGGTGGTAGCATCCGTTAAGGGCCGGCTGGAGAGCCGATACCTCCGAGAAATAAGTGTCGATGTCGCTCTTGCCGACCTGCTCCACCTCAAGGAAGCGGCAGGAGGCGGAAAGCGTGGCCAAGGCGGCCAGCGCCATTATCTTTGAATATATTGTCTTCATCATAGCTCCTTTCATCAGAATGAGACGTCAAGGCCGAGCGTGACCGTACGGGTCACAGGGTAGCCGTTGCTGAGGGTCTTGTACGAGTTGTACTTCCGGCTCTGACCCGGAACGAACAGATAGAGGTTGTCGCAAATCAGCGAGGCGGTAGCCCCTTCCACCTTCAATTTGGAGATCAGAGACTTCGGCAACCTGTAGGACAACGTGAGATTGCTGAGGTTGAAGTTCGTCTTGCTGTAGAGGAACCTTGTGGAGTACCTTGCCGAACCGGTTGTCTTCTGCGAGACGATCGGATACTTCGAGGCCTCGCCCGGGGTGGTCCAGCGGTAGTAATAGACCTCGACCGCCTGATTCCCGGAAGTGATGTCGTAGCCATCGTTGATGAACCTTGAGGCATAGGTAGGAAGTGAATACCCTCCGATCATATAGTTGACCTGGAAGGAGAGCGACCAGTTCCCGTACGTGAGGTTGTTGATCAACCCGCCGAAACCAAAAGGAGTGGTGCTCTTGTCCGCCACACGGTTGTCTGTGGAATAGGTCTTTGTCAGATTCCCGTCCTTGTCGTACCACATCGGCATTCCGTCCGATGGATCGACTCCGGCCCATCGCACAAGATACCAAGCGTTCGAGTCATAGCCCTCCTTCCAGACCTTGTTGGTGAATCCGGTCTGGATGCCGTTGTACAGTTCGAGGATCTTGTTGGAGTTGTGCGAGAAATTCAGGGTCGTGCTCCACTCGAAATCCTTGCGGGTGATGTTGTGGCTGGTAAGGTTGACCTCGAATCCAGAGTTCCTGATCCTGCCGACATTGGCGTAGATCCTGTCATCGGAGATTGTCCTGGAGACATAGATCCTGCTCAGAAGATCCCTTGTGACATTGTTGTAGTACTCAATCCCTATGTCAAGCACATCGCCGATCTTCGTGTCCAGGCCAAGATTGACCATCCTTGTCGTCTCCCACGAGAGCCCCGGATTCGGCACGGTGGAAAGCGTGGCCCCGGTCACACCGATGTACGAATAGGAGTCATCGTAGGAATATGACCCGGCGGCGACGGACGTGTCGATCCTGGAGTTTCCCGAGGTACCGTATGTGGCCTTGATTTTGAAAACCTTCAGCCAGTCCACATCGTAGAACGCCTCCTTGTGGATGTTCCACGAAGCGCCGGCCGACCAGAACCGGGCCCACCTCTTGTACTTGCCGAAGGACGAGTTGCCGTCACGGCGGTAGTTGGCCGACAGGTAATAGCGCGAGTCATAGGAATATGTTCCCCTGGCGAAATACGACATCGTCCTTGAGACGGATGTCGAACTGCCGCCGGTACGGGTGTCCTTCTCGGCGTAGCTGATCTCCTTGATGTGGTCGTTCATAAAGCCACTGCCGGAGGCATAGGCTGTGTTGTAGCCGGAATGATGGAGTTCAAGACCGGCGTAAACGCCAAGGGAATGCCTGCCGAACTTCTTTGACCAGTCCAGTTTGTTGGTGTTCGTCCAGTTGAAATAGGTGGCGTCCTCCCTGCGGGACGCTCCGACAGGCTTGCCGTCCTGCATTCCGGACAGCGTCTGGCGGGAATAGTAGATGCTGCCGTGATGGTGCTGGTACTCGACCCCGAACACGCTTGAGAACTTAAGCCCGTCGATGATCGTCCAGTCCAGCTTGAAGTTGCCGATGGTCTTCAGGGAGTTCTGGATGTTGTCGTTGTACTCCCTGTCGGGCAGTTTGTTGCCGAGGAATCTCTTCATCACGAACTCCTTGCCGGTGTCGCTCCAGACCTTGTTGTAAAGCCTGTAGGTCTTGCCGTCCTCCAGATAGGGAGAGAAGACCGGCAGGTTCTCAAGATATTCCTCGCCCAGAGAGAACAGGTTGTCATTGTTGTAGGCAGCCATCAGCGACACTCCCATCCTCAGGCGCTCCGTAAGGTCGTAGTCCTGGTTCATCCTGAGGTAGAACCGTTGGGAATCATCGGTCTTGACGGTGTTCTCGTCGCGGTAATACGAGCCGGACACGTAGGTCCTGGCCTTTCTGGTGCCGGTCGAGAGGGACAGCGAGGCGTAAAGGGTGGAACCCGGCCCGAGATATTCTTTGAACCAGTCGGTCGAGGTCGTGCTGTAGGAGTTGTAGTCGTTGTCCTGGTAAGGGAAGTCGGACATCAGGTTGCCGCCGTTGACCCATGCCTCCCTGGCCACTTCCATGTACTGGGAGGCGTTCATCACCTTGACCATCGTGCTTCTGTCCGGTGACGAGACTCCGTAGTTGACTGTCGCGGAGACCTTGAGCGGCATGTTCCCCGCAACTCCCCTCTTGGTCGTGACGAGGATGACACCGTTCGCTCCGTTGGCTCCGTAGATCGTGGTCTGGTCGGCGTCCTTGAGGACGGTGACGCTCTCGATGTCGTTGGGGTCGATCAGGGAAAGAGGCGAGGACGAGGTGGACATCCCCGGCATAAGATTGGTCCTTCCTCCGGTGTAGGTAGGCACGCCGTCAATGATCCAAAGAGGCTCGTTGGAAGCGGAGAGCGAGGCGTTGCCCCTGACACGGACGTTGAGTCGCCCCCTTGTCGAACCGGCGTCGTCCGTGTTGTTCTCCACAAGGAGCCCCGGCACAAGCCCGTTCAGGACGTTGTCGATCCTGGCCTTGGGCTTGTCCTTCAGGGCGTCGGCGTTCACCTGGAAGGCGCTGCCGATCATGTCCTCCTTTTTCTGCCTGACCCCGTACGCTCCGGTAATGACGGCCTCCTCAAGGCTAGTGTCGGAGGCAAGGGTGACATTCAAGGTTTTCGGGCCACTGACCGTAAATTCCTTGGTGGTCATCCCAAGAAACTGGAACACAAGCGTGTAACTCTGCCCATGCGCCGGAGCGGCGATCTCATAATGCCCGTCGAGGTCGGTGTTCACCCCCACCTTGGAGTCCTTAACATAGACAAACGCTCCGGCCAGCGGCTCGCCGTCACTGGAGGTGACGGTTCCGGACACAACCTCCTCCTGCCCGCGCGCGACCTGCCGCGCCCCCGCCTGAGCAGCGGAGACAGTTGCCTCCGCTGCGGACAAGGCCGCGCAAACCGCCATCGCGGCGAAAAACATTCTTTTGTGACTCATAACTGTCAATTAATGGATGCGAAGATATAAATAAATATTTAAATAATTAAATATGTGTAAGTTACACTAAAACGATTCATCTTCCAATCTTGATAAAGATTCCAACTCCAAGGCTGTCTCCAGTTCACATTTCACCATAAGATTATTTACTTTCGGCAAAAAATGATACCTTTGCAACTCATTGGACACATTAAACTGACATCATGAGCAACAAGGTACTGATCTTCTCCGCCCCTTCGGGTTCCGGCAAAAGCACGATAGTCAACCATATTCTAAGAATATTCAAGGACCGGATGGAGTTCTCGGTCTCCGCCACGTCAAGGGCTCCGCGCGGTGCCGAACGGAACGGCAAGGAGTATTATTTTGTCACTCCGGAAAGGTTCCGCGAGCTGATCGCCAACGACTCCTTCGTTGAATATGAGGAGGTCTACGAGGACCATTTCTACGGCACCCTCAAGTCCGAGGTCGAAAGGATCTGGGCGGCCGGCCATGTGATCATCTTCGATGTCGATGTGAAAGGAGGGGTGAACCTCAAGGAATATTTCGGTGACAAGGCCCTGTCCGTCTTCGTCAAGGCCCCGTCCATAGAGGTCCTCAGGGAAAGGCTGATAAAAAGGGGCACAGACTCCCCAGAGGCCATCGAGGAGCGTGTCGCCAAGGCCGCCGAGGAGATGACCTACGCGCCGAGGTTCGACTACGTGCTTGTAAACGACGACCTTAAGACGGCCTTGGCCGAGGCCGAGAAGGTTGTCGAGGACTTCCTTGACGACGGGAGACTCAACTACTCGACAATCGTATAGCGCGCCTGTGAGAATCGCCGTCTATCCGGGATCCTTCAATCCCCTGCACATCGGCCATCTGGCCATAATGGAGTACCTTACAAAAAAGAAGGAATACGACTGGGTGTACCTTGTCGTGTCTCCGAAGAATCCTTTGAAGGATTCCATCAGCGCGGATTCCGGTGAAAGCCGCTACGAGGCCGCGTCAGCCGCGGTGAGACGTCATCCGGAGCTGCACGTGAGGGTTGACGGCATAGAGCTGAGGATGCCTCCGCCTCAATACACGATCAAGACCCTGGACGCGCTGAAGGCGCGCGAGCCCGGCAACGAATTCACGCTTGTCATCGGCGCGGACAACCTTCAAGGCATCAGGCGGTGGAGGGATTACCAGAGAATGCTTTCGGAGTACGGCGTGGCTGTCTATCCGCGCAAAGGATTCGACGTGAATGACCTGAGGCGGCAGCTGATCGAAGAGTGCAAGGATTTCCCTCCTCCTTATGTCCTTGACTCCGATGAAGCCTTCTCTGCCAATGGCCTTGAGGAGACCCTGCCTCGATCCTACAAAATCGAGATCATCGACGCACCGTCCGTAGACATCTCCTCAACGGAGATCCGCGAAGGCCTGGCCGCCGGGAAGGACATGTCCGGGTTTCTTATGTGAGCCCCACTACACACCGCCAGGCATAAAAAATCGATGCGGTTGCCCTGGGGATCGACCAAAAATATTTTGAAATTCGCGTCAAATGAATTAAATTTGCATTCCTTTAATGGAAATTATAAAAAAAATAAGATATGAAAAGGACATTTCAACCATCAAGACGCAAGCGTGTGAACAAGCACGGATTCCGTGAGAGAATGGCCACCGCCAATGGTCGCCGCGTACTCGCTTCCCGTCGCCGTCACGGTCGCAAGAAGCTGACAGTATCATCCGAGGACAGGTGGTAACCCGGTGAGACAGACGTTTGCAGACAGGTCCTTCAGGCCTGTCTTTTTCGTTTGTGAACAGCGATAACGTCTTCATAATCAAGCAACCTCACAAGCATGGACCTGGATGAGAAATACATGGCAGAGGCGCTCAAGGAGGCTCGGTTGGCCTTCGATGAGGATGAGATCCCGATCGGGGCGGTGATTGTCTGCCGAGGGAGGATCATAGGCCGCGGCCACAACATGACCGAAAGACTGCATGATCCCACCGCCCACGCCGAGATGATAGCCATCACCGCGGCCACCGACGCCGTCGGAGGAAAATATCTTGGCGACTGTACAATCTATGTGACTGTGGAGCCCTGCCCGATGTGCTCTGGAGCATTGAATTGGGCACAGATAGGGCGGATAGTCTACGGGGCGCCGGATCCCAGGAGAGGCTACACATTGTTCTCCCCTTCCCTCCTCCATCCCAAGACCGAAGCCAGGTCTGGAGTCCTGGCCGAAGAATGCACAGCCCTGATTGTCGATTTCTTCAAGGGCAAGCGCTGAGGCCATAGGTGCGACGGCCATGATTTTTTACTTTCATGGTGCCAACAATCTGAATTTTTGTCTATTTTTGCAGACATAAAGATTGCAGCTGACAAAATGGCCGCAATTCACTATTGACGAGTCTGCAAGACCAACATAAAAGAAATAATTATGGTAAGAATCAATTGTTTTGTACAAGTGACAGACGTCGCAAAGCGCGATGAAGTGATCAACAACGCCAAAGCCCTCGTGGCCGAGACCCTGAAAAGCGACAAGGGATGCAAGTCGTACGACTTCTTCGCAAGCACCATTCATGACGATGTGTTCATGTTCTGCGAGACATGGGAAAGCCAGGCCGATCTCGATGCGCATTCGGCAACCGAACATTTCAAGAAATATGTCGGAGCGATAGAGAAGGTGTCCAAGGTATCCATAGAGTCTTTCACACGCTAACCCTGGCAGACTCTGTCGGGAGAACACAGGCGTCCAACAGAACATAGAAGCTTGTCTACCTTATTTACAATGCATTATTCGCCACTCATTGATTCAGAACGAGTGGCGAATAATGCATTAATTATCTAATAGTTGACGCTATTTCTTAAGTAAAGATCAACTAAAGGCAGGATATTATATTACTCATTATTAATAACTTATTAACCACAGCTCCTATTCCTGACTCTTACGGGGCGGACAGGACGGGTCATGGCGACGGCTCCGACGAACTTGTAAGCTGGGGTTGTAAGACGTTTCCCTTTTTCATTATACATTTTCCCCAAGGCAAAGCCTGCTCCTGCTCTAATGGAGCCTTTCGTCGTCCACTGGATTTGATTACTCCATAGGTAAAACCAAGTCTGGATTCATATTATCTTTTTCTTGAGAAAGTGTCAGATTATTGTCATCAGCTATCCTATGATGCCCATTGACCATAATTTTGAAAAAGCCGTCAGGAGGAACTTGACAGCCGGCCGGAGAAAGTCACCTTGTGGTTAGTGAACACTTTGCCTCCATCTGTCGTATTCATCACCCGCGCCGCTTAAACCTAGTTCCTCCGCGAGAACAATGCGGAGGAACTAGCCGGATTTGCCGGAACATGGTTGACGAGCCTGCCGAGCCACGGCCAGCCTACCGATGAGACGCGGTCTATTCTGGATCCGGCTTCAGGCTGTTGATGTCCTCGGCGCTCATCCCGGTCACTTTCGCGACCATCTCTCCGGACATTCCTCCGGCCAGCAGGGCCTTGGCCACCATGGAGACGCCCTCTGCCTTGCCCTTGGCCTCACCCTCTTTCAATCCCCTATAGTAGCCCTGTTGCTCCGCGCCCTCGATGTACGGCTCCATTTCTTCCTTTGTCAACATGTCGCTGAAATAATTATCGATTTGCCCCTCGTTGAGACCGCTGACACGCATGGCGCTCTCAAGCTCCTTGAACCTTGCGTCATCTCGGTCCCTCGATTTTGCAAAGATAGCGAAATTCCTGAATATCCGGCACCACGCCGCGACCGGGGCGTCATATTCCTCGGAGTGGCGCATGATCCTCGGCAATTCCAAGAGGTAGAACGAGATCTGGTCGCCGAACGGCTCACCTGTCTCGACCTCCAGAGTCTTGTACTGGTAAAGGATCTTGTCATCGGAAGAACCGGGGTGCCTGTCCTCGTAGTTCATGATGCAGATGACCTTGACCGGGGCGAGGGCGTACTTCTTCCCGCCCGGCTTTACCTGCCGGCACACAAGCCTGGACCCGTAGTAGAACAGCCTGTCCCGTTGGTCTGCGCGCGACGCCCTCTGCATCTCCACCAGGAAGGATCTTCCGTCCGAGGTCCTGCACAGCAGGTCGAATAGGATCCTCTTGTCCAGAGGGGCGATGTCCGCAAGCTCTGTGTTCTGGAACTCCACTGTCTTGATGTCCTCCCGCAGGATGTCGTTGAGAAGCGTGACAAGAAGGCTCGGGTGGTTCTGGAACAAGTACTTGCACGCCCAGTCACAGGTAAGGTCGAGGTACTCTGGCGTCGCGAGCCTTTGCGCGTAGGTGTCTTTCTCCTCTTCGCTCATGCAGCCGAACCTGCCGTCGTTTTCCATCAGTTGCCTGCACCGTTGGTAGCGCCTGAGATACTGTTCCTCCGCGTTGTTTGTGCGGAGGGTCTCGGAAGTCTTCATAATTGATCAATAGTAGATGTTTATGTTGTCATAGTCCCGGAAGCCGATCCGGGATCTGCGGCGCAAGTTAGGCACAGCAAACATAAATAACGAAAAGAAACAGAAATTCCGTCATAAGAAACAGAAATATTTTTTCTTAGCAAGAGACAAGAATAGGTTGTATGATGAGTTTTTGCCTTGTTTCGGTCGGAATGCCGTTGGTTGGAGGTGCCTTGGCGGCCTACGCGCTACGCGCGCCCTTTCCGGGTGAAGGGCCGCCAAGGCACCTCCAAGCAACGGTAACCGACACCATGTGCGAGCCGGCTGTTCCGCGTCAATGGGTGGTTGATAATTCGTTTATTATTAAATAGTTAACACTTCGCCTTGGGTGCGAATCAGCCAAAGATGATGAGCTATAATATTTACCGTCAATGATTTGCGGATCGCACTGATGTTCGCTTTCTCTTTATGGTGGGTCACTGAGTCGCCACAGCGGTCTACGGTGGATGGCAGTTTGGGGGTAAGCATCCGACAAATCACGACTGTTATTTGTCTCCAGCGTGATATAACTTTGCCGATAAATCAAAGTTATATCTTTCCCACCGGTCGATGAGCCTGTCAAGGTTGGTTGGTTTGCCACCCACAGGCACGGGAGGATGCTGTGGGTGGGTTGAGAGGCCGATTCGTGTGTCTGACCCTATTCCCCAACAAGGGGGTCAGCCACAGCGACCTGCCTCAGACAGTTGTCAGAAGCACATCTCTGTGTCCGTGGTTTGAAAAGCATAGGTTCGGAAGCTTATGAATCAAAGCGAAACTATACTTTGCCTTGATCTGGCCGGGAGGAATATCTTGCATTAAGGAACTTTGCTGGAGATGTCATGTGGAACAAGGTTCACAGTGAAATCCGTTTAATGTCTTGTGGTAAAGAACCTCTCAGCAGGGGAACATGAGGGACAAGGCTCGGTGCACAGTCGGGCGTATTGTGGCAAGGGACCTCACAGCTGGGAACATGAGGGACAAGGTTCGGTGCACAGTCGGGCGCATTGTGGCAAGGGACCTATAATGAGGGAGGGAGGGGCGTGGAATATGCCTGAGAAAGCGATTAAGAATCAGAGTGTTATTTTGTAATTTCTTTCCTTTCTCTTACCGGGCGGACCGGGCGGGCCATGGCGGCGGCTCCGATGAACTTGTAGTTGGAGGCTTTATCATTCCCTCCAAGTGCCAAACCTGCTCCTGAACGGGTAGTATTGGCGTAAATGATCTGATTGCTCCAGAGATAAACTGTTTCGGGATTGAAGTTTCCGCCAGCCCCGACACCATTAACTCGATAATTTTTGTACCATCGTTCTCCGGTGCCTGTCAAAGCCATCTTATTACCCTGCTTGTTTTTCCGGGTGTAAACGTAATATATGTAATAGCCGTCACGACCGCTCATGCCCTTGTACTCACCGTTGAATAAATTATTCATATCGTCTCTGCTTTTATTAATGGTTTGGCCATTGACCATTATTTTGAAAAAGCCGTCTGGAGGCACCATATAGCCGTCCGGCGATGGATCATAAACTGTTTTTATACCGGAATACTCGTAATTTACCAAATGAGCGCTAGTGAAATCTATTGAAGTATTGTTCCACAGGTTGTAGTAGTTGGTGTTCAGCCAATGCTGATTTTGCGCTTCTCCATATTCGAGATTGTCTCCTAAATACAAAACATTAGGATTCTTGATTCCGTCTTGAATATTTTTGAGTTGGTCCTCGATTTTGTAAGCAAGCTCTCCGAAATTGTATTTCACCACGGATCCGCTGTTCATGAAGCCGACGATAGGGTCTTTACGGCCGAACTGGTAGTAGACGTTGTTGCCGATCCAGTACTCGATACGCTTTCCACGTTGAATCACGGTTAGATCCTTCTCATTTTTCGATTCTTTCTGAGTAAACCTTATATCACCTACACGTTTGACGTAGTATAGATTCTTCGGGTCGCACCAGCCGAGATTGTGAGGAGCCGATGTGAACGTTCCGTAGCCTTCGTTCCATGTGTCGAACTCCACGTCTTTATTGCCAAAAGTACCCGTTGCAGAGTCCCAATCTTCATTGACCCAGATGTGCCAGCTCCACATGATTTTCCCATTGATGTCATCGCTGTCCTTTATGCCCAAAACAGCGTTACCCTGCTGGATGGCATCACGGTTCACCTTGAAGGTCAGGTAGTCGTAGCCGTCAGTTCCGCTTTTATCCAGTTTGACATCGGAGATGAGGTTGTAGGCGTCCTGCCACACAAGGATTGCGCTTTTGGCATCGGAAATCTTGGGGCTGGTGATGCTTTTGCCATTATAGTCCTGGAACGTTTTCAGCGCTGTGGCCACTCCGACAATGTTTTCATTTTCGAATTTATAGCTACGTTCATTGTCTTTCCCTTTGGTTATCGCGTTGCCATAGACAAGAGGCAGCTTGTAATAACCAGGAGCGTTCACCACATAACAGTTGGCTGTACTCATTACATCGTTAACCATGGAAAGATCCTTAGGATGATCAGGTGTCCCGACTGTGTCTTTTAGACGCATAACCCAGTCCCCATCCCAGTCCGTTGCCGTCATCTGCGGACAGAATGTCAGGTAACGCTTTTCCGGACTTTGATCGTCAGCAATGCCTCCGCCTTTCCAACTCGTGCTATCGGGTAGCCAGACTTTTTTTTCTACTGGGATACGACCTGTTTCATGATAATAGTCATAGTGCTTTTTAATTATCTCCTTGATTTTATCTGGAAGGAAATCTGTATACTCTTCCGCATCTGTTGCCTCAGCTGTCCAACCTACCGGTATTTTCGTCTTATAAGGGTCATTTTTTCGATACTTATAACTAATTACCTTAAAATAGGCGCCTTTTGTGACGGTTGGATTAGCATAGATATAAGAGTCTGTCGTGTCTCCAAATGGTTCAGAAGACGGATTGCTCTCATTTTCCTTCTGATAGCTGCCAGTGACTATGAACTCATATTTCCAGACTGATGAAGTTGTCGAGATCGTGTAGACATACTCCTTGCCGGGTTCCCACTTGGTGACCCCGGTGGAACGGATATTTCCTCTAAATAAAATAGGCTTGTCATCCTTACCTACAAAAAGAACGTAAATCATAGCATCTTTGGGGATTTCCTGAGGAATCAGCATAAAGGTATTTTCGGGAATCGAGTCATTAAGCACTATGTCATTCTTCCCATCGGATGGGTCAGTTGAGCTGATACTCTTGACTTTACAATTAAAATTCTGAGAAAATGAGGTAGTGCCACTCAAATCACTCCAGATGAACTTTTCTTTGTCAAAGTTATAAACACAATTTCCACTACCAGCGACATCCACTATCGAGATGCTTTTTATAGTACCGTCCATCACATCACGCACTGCGAACTTTATCGCGGAAAGGGCGTGCTTGAAATTCATGGCGACCTTTCCTTTGTCGCTTCCTGCTTTGTCGCAGCATGCAGTGGCGAACATCAGATCAGGCTGGCTTACAGCGTCATTATAAGTTGATGTGTCTGGGGGGTTGCTCACACGGGGAACCGTGAACTGGAACCTCGCCAGACTATCATTAACGACCAAATCCTTCAAAGGATAGTTCTCTCCATTCTGAGAAGCATAGACCGAATAAACAGAAGCCGGAGCATAAGCAAAGAACCTCAACTCTTTCCCGGCAGGTGGCCAATGGTATAAAGGGTCGGTGGTCCATACACTTCCATTTGGCTTAACGGTAGAATAAGCAGGAATATACTTTTTATTATTATCATCCGGGAAGAAGGCGGTGACGCCGAAGCCATCCTTGCCGTTGACTTTCTTGAATGTACCGTCGTCATTGACAGGAGTTGACCTTGTGGCTGTATGCTCCTCCGAGTCCTCAATGTCCCTGACGTAAGTGTGGAGGTACAGCTGCATGTCCGATCCTTCTGCATTAAGCACCAACGGCTGAAGGAACGCGGATGTGTCATCGGGGTCACTCTGGGATCTGGTCTGCCTGACGCCAGGCTCACCTGTGGTCACTGTGAAACGCAAGACATCGGAAGACATGCCATCACCGACCAGGTCCTCCTGCACGCAGGCACAAGGCAGACACGCGATGACAGAAAGCAGTCCGATGCGAAAAGGCACGGAAGATAGTCTTGATAACCCTGTAATAGAAGTACTCATGCTTAATCGTTATTAATTAGTAACCGCCGCCATCTAATTCGATTGGAACTTTGACAGATGTCCATTTTTCAACAGTGACGGTAAACAGGATAGGCGTGATCGTCACCTCGTAGCGGTACTCAAAGTTGCGGACAATGTTGAAACGCTGACCATCATCGGGGTTATTCCCGTTTTCTCCGTAATCCCGGAAATCTATCCGGTAGGGGCGGTCAATGCCATTCACCTTCAACTCAATGTACGAGCAGTCTTTGCGCGCCTTGCCATCTTTGTCCGCGTTGAGATATTCCGGGACATAGATTGTCCAGCTTTTTTTGTCCGTGCTTGGAGCGAAGTCAAGCGGGCCGTCAGCCGGGTCGCTGTTATTTGCAAGGTGTAAGGCTGAATTGAGTTCACTGTTGACAGTATTGCCGTACATCCCAAGCGGAGGAGCGCAGGCGAATCTCTTGTTGTAGTTGCTCAGTGTCACGGAGTCAAGCTGCACCGTGGAACCTTCGCTCAGGCACACCGTGATCTTCGCGAACGCGCGAAGCAAATCAATTTGTCCTAGATAGGCCTCCACTTTAGGATCGAAAGTAATCTCATCCTCGGTGGTCAGGACACCGTACATAGGAATCGGGGTGTCTTTCGACGGGGTGAATGGAGCCTTGTATTCGCCCATAGCCCAGTCCGCATTGCAGACATCTTCGATTGTGGTCTTTTCGACTTCGAGATACTCAGACGGCCAGTTGGCTAATGAATCAGACGGCCAGTTGGCCAGCGCCACAATCTTGAATCCTGTCTTTGGTGGGTTCTGAATTGTGCCCCTAAGTACCCATTCGTCAGGATATTCACTATTGTCTTTAGGTGAAACCTGTTCTGGCTTAAAACTTTGCAGGAATTTGTTGTTATCCTTGTCAAAGAACAGTATGTGAAGCTTTTTGACATCGATGAAATTCTCGCAGCCGGTTCCGGTCTCTTCAGTTTCAGTGAGCGCTCTGGACGCGGCGGACCCTCCCGCGCTGACGCGCAGGCTTACATGCATGACGCTCTCGTCGCAGTCACCACCCTCTTCGTAGATCAGTTTTCCGCAGGAGAGAAGCGACATGCAGCCAAGCATCGCCAGCAAAAGAATATGCAAGGTCCTTTTCACCGATTTGTCTTACTTTACTATAAATCCGTGTCCTGAAGGACAACCTTCCAGGAGTTGATGTAGATGAACGAGTTGATCCACCTGTCCTCATCGTCAAGGAAGAAGATCATGTTGTACTGATCCTGCCGGTCAAGGTACTCCTGGTCGTCCATGGACGCATTGTACTTGCCCTTTACAAGGAGGGCGAAGTCAATCAGGGGGACGGACAACACGGGGTCTCCGGTCGCTATGTTCCTGACAATAAGGCGAGGCTGATGGATGTCATTCCGCCCGCCGACAAGCCGTGCCGTTGTGAGCTCCGCGACGACGACATTGAGGCCGGAGCCACTGCCAGAGGCCTTTGCTGCGGAGGATACGCGCTTCTCCACCTCAGCCGAGCCGGATTCCACAGACCACGCCCGGTAATCGACCACGCGCCTTCCCACGCATGAGGACAAGTCAAGCCTGTCACCGGCATCACCCTGCAGGATGAGACTGTTGTCCCAGTCCATGAAAGCGTTGTCCGCAACGATGGAGAACGCGAACCTTTCCTTGTCGATCGGCTCTCCGGAGATGTGCTGGAGCACGACATTGAAATAATTGGTGTTCTTGGTCAGGCTGACCGTGACAGTCCCCTCTCCCGCAGTGAAATCAGTTCCGGAAAGGAAGCCGTGGTAAAGGCCGTCAAGATCCGTGTCGGCGTAAGAGGACCCGTCAGTGTCCGACTTGAGGTTCAGGGAGCATTTAAGACCAGTCTTTTCGGCAGCCTTCGCGACCGTGAACGAACCATTGTCTCCGGAGTCGCACCAGGCAAGCAGGTCATACCTTCCGGCGGGCACATCGACTTCCATCGAATAGTCTTCGGCGGCGAGCGCGGCGCCGCCATCAGTCTTAGACCAAACTATGCTGCCATTCTCGTCCAACACGTAGAGCGTCACACGTTCCACCTCATGAGGGAACGCGTCGGCGAATTTCATGTTCATGTCGTAGCGGAACCTGACCTTGATGGAGCAGTCGCCCTCATCATCGTAGATCAACCCGCCGCAGGAGACAGCCATCCCGCAGGCCAGTGCCGTGGCGAGCAGTCCGGTGATTGTCCTTTTGAATACAGACAGCATAGCGGTAGATTTTGTAATTATCTTTCAAGGAACACCACCGACGCCGTCCCGCGCCGGCGATGTCCTCAAAAACCAAAGATTGTTTATGAATATTCCTGATTAAAGATCCACAGTCTGGTTCACAACCTTCCAAGAGAGGACGTTGATCTTCGCCGCGACGTAGTAGTTCTTGGAGTCATCTTCGTTCGGCACAATCTCCTCGTCAGGGTCATGCACTGACTTGCCGAGGTTCTTGATGCTGTTGATGGTGATGATGTAGTAGTGGTTTCTTACCACGCCGTAGTCTCCATCCTTCATCGTGTATTCCGCAGCTGTCTTGTCGCTTTCGCGGAGATGCTCGATCGGAATATGGTAGTACATCATGCCATTCCTGTAGAAATTGCATTCGGTGTCATACTTGTGAGGCTCAGTGCCGTTCAGAAGCTTGTTGGCTTCCTCGGTCGTCACTGCTGTGCTGTTGTCATTGATTGTAGCCTTGGCACCGTAGTAATAGTTTTCCGCATCCTTAAGTTCAAGGTGGGCGAAGCCGTCCGCCGTGGCCACAGTGTCAAGATCAGCCGTGCCTACCTGGGTGTACTTGGTCTCATTGTTTTCCATGGTCTTTTTCCAGATGATCTTGTCCGGGTTCTTCGCCTCATAATCGTTCAGAGCGGCAGCCTTATAACTATCCAATTCAGCGTAGAGCGCCACCTTGTAGTTGTAAAGGGTGATAGCATCCCCTTTCTCGTCGGTTATCCGGGCGCCAAGAAGAACGGTTGTGGCGGTGCTAGGGAGATTCTTGATTGTCTGCACATTGTTTGTGTTCTCGCGGCAGTAAGCGTGCCCGCCAAGCTGGACTTTAAGGCCACTGTAAGGGATGTAGTTCAGGGTGACGCCATCTTTACCATAGTAAGGGTTGTCGCTTGAGTTGTAGGTGGTCGGGTAATAACCTGTTCCGTAGTTTGTTGACTTGGCCCAGTAGCTTCTGTAGTTCTGCGGGTCGTTCCACTCGAATCCGAGGCCGTCCTTAGTCCAATCCGCGTCGATGTTCTTGAAGCAATAGGAGTCCTTTGTGGTGGCGTCAAGTCCCCATCCGACCACTTTGTAATACAGGTCCGTTTTCTCTCCGTCAACCACGAAAGAGCCGATCTTTCCCTTTTCTTTGCCAAGGTTCTCTGCAAAATCAACCTTTACCTTTGCCGCAAGCCTCTCGACATAAGCCTCGACAGGATTGCCGGCTTCCTGTGCCTTTTCCTCAGTCTCCTGGAAGTTGGCCGTGGTAAGCTTTGTGCAGTAATAGCCGGTGCTTTCGTCCCCGTTGTTGAATGATGAGCTTGACATCATGAAGTTGGTCCAGTCAACCTGGGCATCTGTTCCGACGGTGGCGATGGCTGTCTGAACCGCTTCTGCAGCATCGGAGATGCTCTTGCCACTGATGTTAGTTTTGATCCAATCGTCATTAGAGTTCAGGATCACAGACATGAAGGCCGGGTAATTATCTATCTTAAGGTTCCTCAGGACCACAACGGCATCGGAGAGTTCCTCGACATTATTGTCTGTTGAAGCGTCAGTGCCGTTTGAGGTAAAGGTCAGATCTTTTTCCTCTTTCTTTACATACTGGTCGTACGATCCGTCGGCATGGTAGAAGACGAAATAGGCGTTGTTGATTTTCTGCTCAGCCGCAGTGCCGTAGTAGAACGGAGGCTCAGCGGCGGTTCCCCTTGAGGCAGGATCAGAGTAGTTGATCTTGACATTGATGTAGGCGTCGCCGTCCTGAAGCGGAGTCTCGACAGCCTTCTCCTTGTTGCAGGCCACAAGCGCCGCCAGCGCAAGCCCTGCAATTGCTAAGTGTTTAGTTTTCATAAATGATGGATTGATTATTTGATAATATAATATATTCTTCCTGCTTCCTATAACCGTCATTCCTGCTCTTTCTCTTTCAACCCGCCGGTTTCCCCGCCTTTGGCGTACCGGGCATATTCCTCAAAAATCATGGCCTGCCCGGCGGCTTCAACCACGCCCTTTGCCTCAGCGTTCCGGAAATGCACGGCGGCGGCGGCATATTCCTTCATCATGACCGCCAAAACGCCCCTTGCGTACTCAGCCTCACCGCTCTCCCCGGCCTTTTTGAGCCTTCCCTCCGCGGTGACCAGGTCTCCGCGCTCCATCGCGGCGTTGGCGGCGTTGAGGTTGGCCACCTTGTCCTCAGGGTACATCACGGCAGCGGTCTCGAAGACCTCGTTGAACTCGGGACTTCCCGCCGCAAGACTCTCACCCGCCACGAAGAACTCATTGAGAGAGAGTTTACGTGGATTGGCCTTCATCACCCTCAGAATCTCCTCCGGATCGCTGAAGCCGCGTATGCTGTACTCTATCCTGTACTTTGTGCAGCGGAGGCGCGGATAGATCTCTGACTTCATGACCTTGTAGGCCGCCGGATAGTTTCTGCGGATCCGGAACTCCCTGACGTCCGGATCAACGGACCCGTCCTGCGCGATCTTCAGGATCCCGGATGACTCCGGAAGAGATGAGGCACGCAGCCACGCGATTAGCCCCTCCCAGTTCTCCGGCTCATAGTCGGTCTTGACGATCGAAGGATCGAAATGGTAGAGCTTCAGGACATATTCACGGATGGTATTGGTCCTTTCGCGCGCAAGGTCGGTGTTGTGGGCATAGGTGGCCTCCGGGGAGGCGAATCCCTTGAGCCATATCGACGAGACCGTGATGTCGCTGTCATTGCGCACGGAATCGATCGTCGCGCGTATCCTGCCGAGCTCGAGGACATTGTTGTGGTAGTCCGGATAAATCTCGGTCCTGTCGACAGGGAAGTCGATGTAGGCGGTGCCGCTAAGGCTGCGCGTCTTTACCTTCTCACCCTGGGGGCTGACATAAACGAGACCCGGGGTGGCGGGAGTCCAAAGGGCATTGGCAACAAGCTCGGAGACCTGGCCTCCCGTCTTCTCCTCACAGCAGGAATAGTCGCTTCGCCTAAGGACGAGACGGCAGCCGTTCATCCATTCCTTGTAGGCGATGTCCGCATGATACGGTATGACATCCGGGTTCTCTCCTGTCCTGAACGATGTCTCGTCCTCTCCCGACATTCTGTGGTCATTGCGGAGATAGTAGTAGTAACGCTGTCTTCCGTAGAGCCCGACCGAGGGAAGGTCCAGGGTATCGGTCCCGCTGACAAGGCAAGGGGTAAGCAGGACCGCCTTTACACTGTTTACCTTAAGGCCCGAAACATCAAGTTTCATGTCAACCGCGACCTTGGAGCCGTCGCGGGTCACCCTCGCGTCCCTCGCGCTGACTCCCTCGATTGGCGGAAAGGCATCCGTCTCTCCACCAGCCATCCCAAATGCTCCTCCCGACGCGAACGCACTCTGGCCGACAGCCAGAAGAAGAACAGCGGACACTCTTATCATCATCATGTTTCTCTTCATCGCTTCAATCCTTTAGAATAAGTACACAAGACTGACTGACAGTTTGGTGATCCCGTAATAATCATGCTGGTCATCAGTCGAGATCTTCTTGCCGCATCCCGCGCAGCGGAAGGTGTCGTACCAACTGTGGACCCAGCCAGCCCCCGCCTCGGCCTCAAGATTCCAATGCTGTCCGAGGACCCAGGCGTAGCCGTAGGCCAGGCCGGCTCCCGCCATCCATCCTTGGTAACGGTGGTCTTTGATCAGCCTCCAGTCGGTGCCGAAGGCGTCGGCGTCGATGTCGAACCCTCCGACATTGAACTGGCCGCCCAGAAGGTGTGCGCCGAAGAAGTGTCCCGCCCAGGCGTCGCAGAGCCAGTAACGCACCTCCGGCTGCAGGAGCCAATGCTTGAACCTTCTGCCGCCCGAAAAAGTCCATGGGTTCAAGTCCGCGGACAGGTCGAAGGTCCATTCCGGGGCCAGACGGAACTCCGCGCCGAGGTTGGCGGTGGTCGTGAAGTCATGAAGAAGGTTGGTCTTCACGCCCATCCTCTGGGCCACAGCCGGCCTGGACACAAAAAGGGATAGTAAAATCATCACGGCTCCAGGCAAGACACGACACATCCTGCGCCGGGCGTTTGTCACGGTGCTATTCATTATCTGATGGTAACTTTTCTTTGCTTGAGTGGACGTACTGACAAGCCGCTGAATCGCAGAGAGTTATACCCCCCCCAGACATAATTGCGCAAAAATCCGAACCTTTTGAGCAGGTCCGGCCGAGTTCGCAGCTTTCAGTTTGAATACCGACATAGTTTCTATCAACGTTATCAATTAGTGTTGCTGAAGTTCAACTCGGCAACAGTAGAATCTTGGTTGCAAATTTAAACCGAATAATTCAAATTTCAAAATCTTTGTTAATTAATTTCGTTTTAAAGGACAAAAAAATATCGCGGCAAGGCAGAATATGAAACACTCCGCCCAGAGGAAACATTCCCGGGAAAAACAGCTGGGGAAACAGAGTCGGGAATACCCGACTTTTCAGTAATAGAGGAAACATTCCCGGGAAAAACAGCGGGAGCAAAGTACCGATCAAGTCATGGAGCCGCCGCACGGCGGCAAGGTTTGACACCGCCGCCGCGGCACATTCTGACATATTCCCGGACAAATAGTTTAATTTTCAGGGAAAATGGCTATTTTTGCAGGATGCATACCGCATGCATGTCACCAAAGGTAAACCTTTAACAATTATAAACAATTAAAACATGGTCAAAGTCAATTTGGGAGGATGCTCCTCCTTTGTTAAGGAAGAAGATTACAAAGAATATGTCGGAAAGGCCCTCGCCGCCTTCGATGTGCTTGAGAGCGAGACAGGCGCCGGCAATGACTTTCTGGGATGGAAGCACCTGCCGTCCCGGACGCCGGAGGCTCTTGTCGCAGAGTGCGAGGCGGTGCGCGACAGCTGGAAGGCAAAGGGGGTCAACCTTGTCGTGGTGATCGGCATCGGCGGCTCATACCTCGGGGCGCGCTGCGCGATCGAGGCCCTCTCACATAATTTCGCCAAGCAGCTCGGCGGCGCCAAAGAGGCTCCGGAGGTCGTCTTCGCCGGCAACAACCTGTCCGAGGAATATCTCGCCGATCTCATGGACCTTGTCGCCCAGAGGAATGTCGCCACAGTGGTGATCTCCAAGTCAGGCACCACCACAGAGCCCGCGGTCGCATTCAGAATCGTCAAGGAGCACATCGAGAAGGAGTACCCGGACGCCTCCGAGAGAATCGTCGCCATCACCGACGCCCGCAAAGGAGCGCTCAAGACGCTCTCAACCCAGGAAGGCTACAAGACTTTCGTTGTTCCCGACAATGTCGGAGGACGTTTCTCGGTTCTCACCCCTGTCGGTCTTCTGCCGATCGTCCTCGCCGGATTCGATGTGCGTGAGATGCTTGCCGGAGCGTTGGAGATGGAGAAGGCCCTCGCGGTGAAGGGAGAGGACAACCCTGCCGTACAGTACGCCGCCATGAGGAATCTGCTTTACACGAAACTTGGCAAGAAAGTAGAGATCCTTGTCGCGTACAATCCTAAGTTCCAGTACCTTGGAGAATGGTGGAAGCAGCTCTACGGCGAGTCCGAGGGAAAGGACCTCAAAGGAATATTCCCGGCTTCGGTCAACTTCACCACCGACCTTCACTCAATGGGGCAGTTCATCCAGGACGGAGACAGAATCGTGTTCGAGACCGTGGTGAACATCCAGAAGAGCAACCGCGAGGTGGTCATCGACACTGACGCCCAGAACCTCGACCAGCTCAACTACCTCGCCGGCCAGCATGTGGAGCACTGCAACGCGATGGCTCAGCTCGGGACAAAACTCGCCCACATCGACGGCGGTGTGCCTCAGCTTGAGGTCTCCATCGAAAGGATCAACGCCTTCAACCTCGGCGGCCTGTTCTATTTCTTTGAATATGCCTGCGGGATCAGCGCCTATGTGCTCGGTGTGAATCCGTTCAACCAGCCCGGCGTCGAGGCCTACAAGAAAAACATGTTCGCTCTCCTCGGCAAGCCTGGCTACGAGGAGCAGGGCAAGGCGCTTCAGGCAAGACTTTAGAAGCCTATGACCTGCGAACAAAAATTCAGGGAGACATACAGACGGGAGCCCGAGGGGCTCTCGTTCTGTCCTTACCGTGTCTGCCCGCTGGGAGCCCACTCCGACCACCAGCTCGGAAAGGTGACCGGCCTGGCCATAGACAAGGGAATCCACATCGCCTTCGCTCCTAAGCAGAACGGAGTCATAGAGTTCTCATCGCTCCAGTTTCCAAAACGGGCGCAATGGCATGTCTCCTCCGTCCCGGAGACAAAGCAGGGAGACTGGGCAGACTACCTTCGCGGAGCCACTCAGAAACTCGGAGCCCGGTACCCGCTGCGTGTCGGACTCAGCGGAGTCATCGAAGGGTCGCTTCCGATCGGAGGGCTTTCCTCTTCAGCGGCGGTCACCATCGCTTTCCTCAAGGCCCTGTGCACGGTCAACGGCATTCATCTTTCCGATGTCGATCTGATCAAGACAGAGATGGCCGCCGAGAACGACTATGTCGGAGTGTCATGCGGCAAGCTTGACCAGAGCTGCGAGGTCTACTCCAAGAAAGACCATCTCCTCTACCTTGACACCAGGGACGACAGCTACGAGCTGATCCCGACCTCCCCGGCGATGAAACCCTACGAGATCGCGATCTTCTTCAGCGGAGTGGAGCGCACCCTGGCCGGCAGCAAGTTCAACATGCGCGTGGACGAGTGCCGGAGCGCCGCCTACGCCCTGAAGGCCTACGCGGGCATGGAGTACGGGAAGTTCAACGAGACCTACCTTCGCGATGTTCCGGAGGAAGTGTTCCGCAAGTTCAAGGACCGCCTTCCCGAGACCTGGCGCAAAAGGGCCGAGCATTGGTACGGGGAATATGACCGCGTGCAGCGTGGCGCCGAGGCCTGGAGAAACGGCGACATCGACACATTCGGACGTCTCAGCTTCGAGAGCGGCAGGTCCTCCATCGAGAAATGGGAGACTGGATCTCCGGAACTCAAGAAGATCTACGAGATCATGACCCGTACGGACGGTGTCTACGGCGGACGTTTCAGCGGGGCCGGATTCAAAGGCTGCTGCATGGCCCTGATCGACCCGGACTTCGCGGAAGGGATATTCAAAAAAATGGAGGAAGAGTACCTCGCGGCGTTCCCTGACCTTGAGGGCCACTACTTCGCATGCGTCTGCCACAGTGCCGACGGAGTGAAAGTTTAGCCTACCCAGACAGCGGAATGCCTCATTGGAAAACACTGACATAGGAAAAACACCGATATATTTATGAAATGTCTGATTCTTGCCGCCGGGTACGCCACGCGGCTCTATCCCCTTACAGAGAATTTCCCGAAACCACTCCTGAAGGTCCGGGACAAAGCCATACTTGACTGGCTGACCGATGACATCAAGACATCCGGACTTGTCGATGAATATGCCGTCATCTCCAACCATAAGTTCGCGGAAAACTTCCGCGAATGGGCGGAGGGACGGCCGGAGGACAGGATCACCGTGCTGGATGACGGCACGACCACAAACGAGACCCGCCTCGGGGCCGTGCGCGACATCGAATTCGCGGTCGACAAACTGGGACTCGATGACGACCTGCTTGTGGTCGCAGGAGACAACCTCCTGGATTTCAGCCTTGTGAAGTTCATTGAATACTCCCTTTCAAAAGGGACGTCCTGCATCATGCGCTTCTACGAGCCTTCGATGCAGCGCCTGACCAAATGCGGAGTCGTGGAGGTCGATGACAACGACCTGGTCCTGGGAATGGAGGAGAAGCCCGCCGAGCCTCGCTCGCACTGGTGCTGCACTCCTTTCTACTTCTACACGCGCCGGGACGCAAGTCTCCTGCCTAAGGGGATCGCGGCAGGATGCGGGACAGACGCTCCGGGAAGCTATGTCGCCTGGCTTGCGGCACAGACTCCGGTGCATGCCATGGAGATGCCCGGCAAACGCTACGACATCGGGGATCTCAATATCTACAGGAGCGTCTGCGACCAGTACAACGGGATCGTGAAATGACAGCGCTTTGTCCCATGTAGTTGTCCCACACGACCCCGCGCACGGATCCGCCGAAGGCATCATGCCGCCTTCCCCACCGAGGAACGGGCACAAAAAAAGGGAGCAACCTTTCGGTTGTTCCCTTTTTTTGGCTTTAAGGCGTCTGCATCCTTATTGCTCGTCAGGACCCTGATCGTCCGGTCCATTCTGTGGACCCTGCGGACCTGCCTGAGGGCCGTAAGGGTTCTGAGGTCCCTGCTGGGCACCCGCCTGGGCGGCGCGGTTCATGTCCTCGGAAGCAGCGTTCCAAGCCTTGTTGAGTTCCTCGGTGAAGCGGTCAATGTCAGAAAGGTTCTGATTCTTGACTGCCTCCTTAAGGGAGGCAAGCGCAGACTCTATCGCCGACTTCTTGTCGGAAGGAATCTTGTCGCCGTAGTCCTTAAGGTTCTTGTCTGACTGGAAGCAGAGGGCATCCGCGTTGTTGACCTTGTCAACCTTTTCCTTTGCCTCCCTGTCAGCCGCCTCGTTTGCCTTGGCCTCGTCACGCATCCTCTGGATCTCAGACTCGGACAGACCTGAAGAAGCCTCGATTCTGATGTTCTGCTCCTTGCCGGTAGCCTTGTCCTTGGCTGAAACATTCAGGATACCGTTGGCATCGATGTCGAAGGTAACCTCGATCTGAGGTATTCCTCTCGGAGCCGGAGCGATTCCGTCAAGATGGAACACACCTATCTCCTTGTTGTCCTTTGCCATTGAACGCTCACCCTGAAGCACGTGGATCTCGACTGAAGGCTGGTTGTCAGCCGCGGTGGAGAAGACCTCTGACTTGCGGGTCGGGATGGTAGTGTTGGCCTCGATCAATTTGGTCATGACACCACCAAGGGTCTCGATGCCGAGTGAAAGCGGAGTGACATCCAGAAGGAGCACATCCTTCACATCACCTGCAAGCACACCACCCTGGATAGCCGCACCGATGGCGACAACCTCGTCCGGGTTAACACTCTTGTTAGGCTCCTTGCCGAAGAACTCCTTGACAAGCTCCTGCACCTTAGGGATACGTGTAGAACCTCCCACAAGAAGAACCTCATCGATGTCTGAAGCCTTAAGCTTGGCATCTTCCAAAGCCTTACGGCAAGGCTCGATCGACCTTTCAAAGAGGCTGTCGCAAAGTTGCTCGAACTTGGCTCTTGTAAGTGTCTTTACAAGGTGCTTAGGAATTCCGTCCACCGGCATGATGTAAGGAAGGTTGATCTCGGTCGAAGTCTGGTTGGACAGCTCGATCTTCGCCTTCTCCGCGGCTTCCTTCAATCTCTGAAGAGCCATCGGATCCTTCTTCAGGTCGATGCCTCCGTTGTCCTTCGCGAACTCATCGGCAAGCCAGTTGATGATCTCCTGGTCGAAGTCATCACCACCAAGGTGAGTGTCACCGTTTGTGGACTTGACCTCGAACACGCCGTTGCCCAACTCAAGGATAGAGATATCGAAAGTACCGCCGCCAAGGTCATAGACAGCGACCTTCATGTCCTTGTTCTTCTTGTCAAGACCGTAGGCAAGGGCGGCAGCCGTAGGCTCGTTGATGATTCTCTTCACATCAAGACCCGCGATCTTGCCGGCCTCCTTTGTGGCCTGACGCTGAGAGTCTGAGAAGTAGGCAGGAACCGTGATGACAGCTTCGGTCACTTCCTGACGAAGATAATCCTCCGCGGTTTTCTTCATCTTCTGGAGAATCATCGCTGAAATCTCCTGCGGGGAGTAGAGCTTGCCGTTGATGTCGACACGCGGTGTGTTGTTCTCGCCTCTTACCACCTTATAAGGCACTCTGGCGATCTCCTTTTGAACCTGATCATAAGTCTCACCCATGAATCTCTTGATGGAGAAGACAGTGTTCTTCGGGTTCGTGATGGCCTGACGCTTTGCAGGATTACCGACTTTTCTTTCACCGCCGTCGGTAAAGGCGACTACGGAAGGGGTGGTTCTTTCACCCTCGTTGTTGATAATGACGGTAGGCTGATTGCCTTCCATGACCGCAACACACGAATTCGTGGTTCCAAGGTCGATACCAATAATTTTTCCCATATTCTTAAATCTCCTATTTTTTCTTTTTTTCTTATCCCGCTCCGTTTCCGGAGCCGGACGCCAAGAGTATTATCGAATGTCATGCCATTGCCGGACCCATGACAAATTGGCAGACATTCCTTTTCCGAGACCTTTCTGTTTGACACTTTGCAGACAGAACGTCACATTCACCGGTCAGAGCATGTCACCTTCCGGCGCCTCGCGCATGATGCCTTGCCGGCCGGGGGCGGCGGATCTTCGCCTGCGACGAAAAAGGGACGGAGAATCTCCGTCCCTTTTTCACCGGTCTGAATCCCGACTACTCTCCGGCCTCCTTCAGCCGCTCGGCGTTCTCCGCGATCTGGAGTTGGTTGATGCACTCCTGGATGTCACCGTCCATGAAGACGGGAAGGTTGTACATCGACCAGTTGATGCGGTGGTCGGTCACGCGGCCCTGCGGATAGTTGTAGGTGCGGATCTTGGCGGAACGGTCACCTGTGGAGACCATTGTCTTGCGCTTCGCGCCTATCTCATCAAGATACTTCTGATGCTCAAGGTTGTACAGACGTGTACGGAGTTCCTCAAAGGCCCTGTCCTTGTTCTTAAGCTGGGAGCGCTCCTCCTGGCACTGCACGACAAGACCGGTCGGAAGGTGGGTAAGACGGACAGCCGAATAGGTCGTGTTGACACCCTGTCCACCAGGCCCGGAGGAGCAGAAAAGATCAAGGCGGATGTCATCCCACCTGAGGTCGACATCAAACTCACCAGCCTCCGGGAAGACCGCCACGGAAGCCGCGGAAGTCTGGATCCTGCCCTGGGTCTCGGTCTGAGGGACCCTCTGGACGCGATGCACTCCGGACTCATATTTCATGATTCCATAGACCCCCTCATCGTTGGACGACAGCTTGAAGACTATCTGCTTGTAGCCTCCCGCCGTGCCTGGAGTCTCATCATTGACCTCAAGCTTCCACCCTTTCTTCTCGGCGTACTTTGAGTACATCCTGAACAGGTCTCCGGCGAAGATGGCCGCCTCGTCACCGCCTGTGCCTCCACGGATCTCGATGATGGCGTTCTTGCTGTCGTCCGGATCGGCCGGAATCAACAGAATCTTGATCTGCTCCTCCATCTGAGGTATCTTGGGCTCGATCTCGGCGATCTCGGCCTTGGCCATGTCCCTTAAATCCTCATCCTTCTCATTGATCATTATGTCTTTGGCCTCAGCCAGCTCATCGACCATTTTCTTGTACTCAAGGCCGGCCTTGATGATCGGCTCAAGCTCCTTGTAGTCCTTGTTGAGCTGGACGTATCTCTTCATGTCGGCGATCACCTCGGGATCGGCGAGCTGCTTCTGAAGTGACTCGTACTTGTCCTGGAGGGCCAGGATCTTGTCCACTAATGTATTCTCTGCCATATTCAATGGTTAATATATTCCTAAATCGACTTGAGGTAGCAGCGGCGGCGCATGTAGAGCTCGTGCTCGTACTTGGCCCACACGTTGACCGCGCCGTTGGATTCAATCTGAGGATTGGTGATCGCCCACTTTGTGCCGGCCTCTCTGTATTTCCGGGACATCGCGCAATGGTAGATAGACGAGACCCCGGTGTTCTGCCACTTGGGAGTGGCCCCGTTGATCATCAGGTCAACCGTGTCGTACGTGTGCATGGCTCTCAACAGATGGAACCAACCAAACGGGAACAGATGCCCCTTTGCCTTCTGGAGCGCGCGGGAAATGGTGGGGAAAGTGATTCCGAAGCCCACCAGCTCCTCCTTGTCATCCAAGATAATGCTGCTGGTCTTGTCCGAGACAAAAGAAAGAACCTCGCCGGCCTCCTCATCAATCTCCTCCTTCGTGAAAGGAATGAAGTTGTAAACCGACTTCGCGAAGCTCTCGTTGTAGACATCAAAGAAGTACCTGACCATCCTCTTGTCTTTCTTCAGTTTGCCCAGGCTCCCCTCGTGCAGGTTGTACCTCTGCTTGAGAAGCTCCGCGATCCTGGTGATCTTCTCCTGGAGAGGCTGGTCGGCGGCGATCTTGTACTGGACCCAGTCACATTCTTTACTGTACCCGAGGGCCGTCACGAAGTCATTGTAGTAGGGGTAGTTGTACAGGCAATTGAAAGGAGGAATGTTCTCATAGCCCTCTATAAGCATGCCTTGCTTTCCGAGCGTGTTGTAGTAAAGAGGACCGTGGATCTCGTTCATCCCGTTCTCCTTTGCCCAAGCCTCAGCCGTGCCCAGAAGGAGTTTGGCGACCTCAAAGTCATCAATCGTGTCGAACCAGCCGAAACGGGCCCTTTTCTTGTCATAAAGAGCGTTGTACCGAGGATTGATCATTCCGCAGACGCGGCCTACAACGGTCTTTCCGTCAAGGACCAACCACATCTTCCTCTTGCAATAGGAAAGCGTGGAGACCTTTGTCAATGACCTGACCTGGTCACTGTGTAACGCGGGAACATATTGAGGACAATCCTTATACAACAAATCGGGGAACTTGATGAACCTCATCAAATCCCTCCTGCTCAAAACCTCGACTACTTTATAATCAGACATAAGTACCCAAACTACAACGCTCCCTTCTCAGGAAGACATCCACAAAATTAAGAAAATGTCTTGTTTTGGACAAATCTGGACGGCTAAAGTTTAAGCGGCGGCGCTACAATCCTTTCGCCTTGCCCTCATCCCAGATCTCATCCATCCGGGCAAGCGTCATGTCATGAAGATCCATTCCCTTGCGGATCGTGTTCTCCTCCAAGTAGGTAAAACGGCGGCGGAATTTGTCACAGGCACGGTTCAGAGCCGTGTCCGGATTGAGGCCGTAAAGCCTGGCCGCGTTGATCGTGGCGAACATGAAATCGCCAAGCTCCTCCTCGGCCCTGTCCCTTGCCTTCTCCCTGCCATCCACGGATCCGGCATTGTCCATGGCGTCCATCTCGGCCTGAAGCTCAGCCTGCTCCTCCTTGACCTTGTCCCATACCTGTCTCTTATCCTCCCAGTCAAAGCCTACTCCCCGGGCCTTGTCCTGCATCGAATAGGCCTTAAGGATCGGAGGCATAGCGTCCGGAATCCCGGAAAGAATCCGCTTGTTTCCCCCTTTCTCCTTGGCCTTGAGCATCTCCCAGTTCTCGGACACCTGCCCCGCGTCGGCAACCTTTGTGGTAGAGAACACGTGGGGATGACGGTAGATCATCTTCTCGCAAAGCTTGTCCATCACGTCCGCGATGTCGTAGCGCCCCTCCTCCTCGGCGATCTTGGCGTAGAAGATCACGTGAAGGAAAACGTCTCCAAGCTCCTTCTCCAACGCCTCCTCGTCCTTCTTCAACACGGCGTCACTGAGCTCATAGACTTCCTCGACAGTCATAGGGCGCAGGGTGTCAATGGTCTGCGCGCGGTTCCACGGACACTCGGAGCGAAGCCTGTCCATTACCTCAAGCGCCCGCTGGAACGCCTTTAGTTTCTTTTCCTTATTAATCATATCCTGCAAAATTACTAAAATCTCTGAATATGCGAAAAATATGCGGACAGCTTTCCGTCACATCGCCCCGGGGGCAGAACGCCGCCCTCCGCACCCGGCTCCGCGATTGACGGCTCCCCCGGGGGCAGAACACCGCCCTCCGCACCCGGCTCCGCGCTTGACGGCTCCCCCGGGGGCAGAACGCCGCCCTCCGCACCCGGCTCCGCGATTGACGGCTCCCCCGGGAGCAGAACACCGCCCTCCGCACCCGGAACCGCGATTGACGGCTCTCCCGGGGGCAGAACGCCGCTCTCCGCACCCGGCTCCGCGCTTGACGGCTCCCCCGGGGGCAGAACGCCGCCCTCCGCTCCCGGAACGGACAGCCTCCGGAAGCGGTTAGACGCCCTGGCCCTCAAAAACAGAAAATTTGAATAAAGTCCCGAAAGCACT
>ERZ808262.176-NODE-176-length-46748-cov-94.990363_pt1 | contig 46748 bp, 62 predicted proteins | sample MGYA00520895_ERZ808262 | MGnify/ENA primary metagenome ERZ808262 (study PRJEB31516, sample SAMN03275588) | gut metagenome | biome: mammalia-associated habitat; material: feces | host: Papio cynocephalus | place: Kenya | collected 2012-08-02 ... | reverse complement strand
TTCAACATTAGTACAGGATATTGAGCGGTTCGTTGCTGTAAGTTCCGATTGCGGTTGCGGTGACGGTGACGGTTACGGTTCTGGTTCTGGTTCCGGTGACGGTTACGGTTCTGGTTCTGGTTCCGGTTCCGGTTACGGTTACGGTGACGGTGACGGTTCTGGTTCCGGTTGCGGTTCCGGTCGTGGTTGCGGTTCCGGTTCCGGTTACGGTGACGGTTACGGTGACGGTTCCGGTTCCGGTGGCACTATTAAGGAGTATAATGGACACAAAGTCTACAATATTGACTTTTTGTCAACGATTATCTACCACGTTAGAGTTAATGTCGCGAAAGGGGCAATAATATCCAATGACTTAACGGTCAAAGAGTGTTGGATAGCCAAACATGGAAACTACTTTGCCCACGGTGATACTCTTCGTGAGGCGGTTATAACCGCGATTAAGAAGTGGCAGCACAATAGGCCAGTATCGGAGCAAATCTCGGATTTCGTTAAAATTCACCCGTCATTGGATAAAGAGTACTCCGACCTATTCGAGTGGCATTACATTCTGACAGGTTCTTGCAAGTTCGGACGTAAACAGTGGTGCGAAGAACACGGCTATAAACCCACGGACAGTATCACGCTGCGAACGTTCTTTAGCCAAACGAAAAACTACTATGGCGGTGAGATTATTGTGCAAGTTGCTAAAAAGTATGGAGTTCAGTTGTAAGTAAGATATATGAAGAAAGGAGGGCAATCCGTCCTCCTTTCTTTTAAAAAGAAATAGCAATGAAAATTAATAAAGAGAACGTAGTTGAGGCCTACAATGTGGCCGATGAGAACGGCAAGAAGATGCTGGAGGCTTCCTTACCGGAGCTGCGCAACTCAAGGCGCAACAGGTAACTGAAGAATCACAAGACTTACCGTTCTAATGACCGTTCAGAAAATCGGAGGAAAAGTGAAATGGCGGACACTATGCGGAGAGGAGATAGGGAGGGTTGAGGGTTACCGGATTACCCTCAGTCAAAAGGCGACTATGTGGCAAAAAATCAAATGGCTATTCACGAGCGGTATTGAGTTCGAGCAGGTAGACGTGCTGCTAAGTGGCGATAGGGGAGGTTTCGGTAGCACAGGAGTATAAGTAGACGACAAAGAGATTATGAGACACGAGGAGGAATCTTTACAGATTAACTGCGTGAAGTGGTTCAGTCTTCAGTATCCGGCATATAGTACACTTCTTCACCACTCGCCAAATGGCGGCCGGAGGAACATTCGGGAGGCTACTCGCTTCAAGGCAATGGGTACGCGTGCAGGCTTTCCTGATTTAGCCTTACTTGTCCCAAAAGGTGGCTATCATGGTCTCTTTATCGAAATGAAAGCAGCGAAAGGACGTCAAAGTCCCGAACAAAAAGTGTTTGAAAAAGCACTCACTGCGGAGGGTTATAAATATATCGTTGTTCGTTCTTTCGCTGAATTTATGGCTATTATTAATAGCTATCTTAATGAAATTTAAATAGTTAACATTTTTAAGTATGGAAAATTACATTGGTAAAAAGTGCATTGTCAGATGTTGTACAGCAGGAGTATTCTTTGGTGAGGTTAAGGAGGTAAGCAGCGACGCTAACGGGCTGAATGTCAGAATGGTCAACGCACGAAAAATTTGGAACTGGAGTGGGGCTGCGGCCGTAGAGGAACTGTCACAGGCCGGATGCAATGACAATAGTAAAATCACCGTAGCCGTGCCCGATTTAGTGGTGGCGAACGCGATTCAAATAATCCCTTGTTCTGACAAAGCAATTAAGAATATTGAAGCAAAAAAAGTATGGCAATTTCAACATTAGTACAGGATATTGAGCGGTTCGTTGCTGTAAGTTCCGATTGCGGTGACGGTTACGGTGACGGTTACGGTTACGGTGACGGTTACGGTTACGGTTACGGTGACGGTTACGGTTCTGGTAACGGTTACGGTTACGGTTCTGGTTACGGTTCTGGTTCCGGTAAAGGTTACGGTTCTGGTTCTGGTTCCGGTTCCGGTTACGGTTACGGTGACGGTGACGGTTCTGGTTCCGGTTCTGGTTCCGGTGACGGTTACGGTTCCGGTTACGGTGACGGTAACGGTGGCACTATTAAGGAGTATAATGGACACAAAGTCTACAATATTGACTTTTTGTCAACGATTATCTACCACGTTAGAGTTAATGTCGCGAAAGGGGCAATAATATCCAATGACTTAACGGTCAAAGAGTGTTGGATAGCCAAACATGGAAACTACTTTGCCCACGGTGATACTCTTCGTGAGGCGGTTATAACCGCGATTAAGAAGTGGCAGCACAATAGGCCAGTATCGGAGCAAATCTCGGATTTCGTTAAAATTCACCCGTCATTGGATAAAGAGTACTCCGACCTATTCGAGTGGCATTACATTCTGACAGGTTCTTGCAAGTTCGGACGTAAACAGTGGTGCGAAGAACACGGCTATAAACCCACGGACAGTATCACGCTGCGAACGTTCTTTAGCCAAACGAAAAACTACTATGGCGGTGAGATTATTGTGCAAGTTGCTAAAAAGTATGGAGTTCAGTTGTAAGTAAGATATATGAAGAAAGGAGGGCAATCCGTCCTCCTTTCTTTTAAAAAGAAATAGCAATGAAAATTAATAAAGAGAACGTAGTTGAGGCCTACAATGTGGCCGATGGGAACGGCAAGAAGATGCTGGAGGCACTCTTCGGTGCGGATACGTTCACAAGGCCGGACAACCGCTCTATTGAGGAACGAATCAAGACTTTTGATGACGCGGTAAAGGAGTTAGGATATGAGCATCCACTTGTCAGAACTTATTTATCCGTTATAAACGAGTGCAAGGATATTGATGAACGCCTTGACGCTTATCTGCAACTTCGCATTATCTGCGCCGCTCTGAACGAGGGTTGGGAGCCGAAATTCACGGAAAATGAATGGCGTTATCACCCGTGGTTCTGTCTGTATACAGGCAAGGAAATTGCGGAGAAAAAAGACATCCGTCTGATAGTTATTTCAGACCGCTATGAAACGGAATATGAGGGTTTTGGCTATGCCTGCCCGTTTAACATTCCCTCTAATGCGGCTGCGGTTTCAGATGCCAGCCTCTGTCTGAAAGACGCCTCCTTGGCTGCCTATTGCGGAAAGCAATTCATCGACATCTGGGCTGACTACCTTTTAATTCGAAAATAAACCATGACGGAATTAAATTTCAAAGATTTGAGGGTATTCTCAACGTCTTTTAATACCCTGCTAACCTCTATCGAGACGGCAAGGGTGATATGCCAAACAATACCGCAGCGGACAGAGGATATGAGGCACAAGTACCCTAATATGAGCAAGTGGAAGATAGATGAAACAATGCAAGACGAGTTGACAAAGTTTCTGCAAGGCGTCCGCGCGGACTACGACACAGCCGTAATGTGGGGACGCGAGTGTGGCGTTCTCCTGCCTTTCGGTCTTATCGATGTTATGGTGTTTATTAGAGCGAAATAGAAGTATGAGTTACGGATTACCCTACAAAGGGAGCAAAAACCTATTAGCAACGAAAATTATGGAGCGGATTCCGTCCGCTCCTGTATTCGTTGACCTGTTCTGCGGAGGGTGCGCGATTGCTCATGCAGCCCTACTTTCGGGTAGGTTCGGCAAGGTGATTATTAACGATATAGAGGGTGATGTTAGTCGCCTTTTCGTTGACGCGGTAAATGGACGGTTCAAGAGCGAGACAAGGTGGGTTTCACGGGAGGACTTCTTTAGACTGAGAGAGATAGACCCTTATGTCCGCTACTGTTGGAGCTTCGGGAATAACGGGAGGGACTATCTTTATTCCAAGGAGATTGAGCCTTATAAGAGAGCTATTCATTACGCGGTATTCTTCGGGGACTTCACCGAGTTGAGGCGTCTTTGTCCGCTTGTGGCGGATGCTGTAGAGACGGCTTTAGAAGGTATTGAATCGCGCAAGGAAAGGCGCGTACTGATAGGCAAGGCGATAGTCGCGAGGTTGAAGGCGGTCGCCACGCCCGAAGATTTAAAGGGCAATCCGCTTTACGGACAAATAAAGCTAAAGGGCGGAGGCGTGGTACGTCTGCAAAGTCTGCAAAGTCTGCAAAGTCCGGAAAGGCTGCAAAGTCTGGAAAGTCTGGAAAGGCTGCAAAGTCCGGAAAGGCTGGAAAGGCTGGAAAGGCTGGAAAGGCTCAATTTAGACTACCGAGATGTACCGTTACCGGAAGACTGCGTGGTCTACTGCGACCCTCCATACGCGAATACCGGGCAATACGGAATCGAAATTTCGCGGTTTGATAGTGAGGCTTTTTGGGCGTGGGCAAGGGATTGCAAACGCCCTCTTTTTATTAGTGAGTACAACGCGCCCGATGACTTCGTACCCATTGCTGAGTTTGCCCACAGAGCGAGAGCGAGTCGGAATAAAAACAACGCGGTGACAGAACGGCTATTCGTTCATAAAACGCAATATGATGACTTGAATACCGCCTTATTCTAACAAGCATTAAATCACCACACTAATAGATTGTAGCTAATACCCACGCCAACATACGGGGATAAGATAGCCTGTCTATCATGCAGCATCGCTCCATAACCGACTTGTACCCCTATCCCCCACCTTTTTCGTGGCGTCACGAACTTCGTAATATACTTCGTCTCCGGATAGACCTCAATCCAATCAAGAGACGGCCTGTATCCGCTTACTTGGGCTTTGTAGTCCTTTCCCTCATAAGTCTTAGTCTCTTTCGGTACACGGACGTACACGGTATCCGTCTGCCTTACCGTATCTGTTACCGCCACGAGCATGGTATCCGTCACCCTCACCTCAACGGGAACGGGCTGCGCAATCCGCACCGTATCCACAACGATAAGAGTGTCAGTCTTTTCAATAATGCCCTGTTTGCCTGCCGTATGCCTACCAAGTAGGAACGACAAAACAAACAGGGCGATAATACCAAGTGCTGCAAAGAACTTCACTATTCGGCTATCTTCTCGTCATAGAACTTCTTTGCATACCACCCACCGACCAATCCCGTAACCGCAATTATAATATCGAGCACGAGCTGTGCGAGGCCAACGTGGCCGATATAGGATTTGTAGCCCCACAATAGCAGGACGAATACAATAACCGCTGTAGCCACGGTTATGAGGGCTTTCGCCCATTTTGGTAAATTCTTCATAATCAGTTGTTTAGTTTTCGGAGAAATACAAATCTACCTCGGCTTTGCGTCTCCGTACAAGGCCGGGCAACCGCTGTCCATTAGCGTATATCCATCTGCCGAACTCACCCACAATAGTAGGGTCTTCAGGGTCTACGTTTATCTTCTTTCTGAGTGTTGAGCCGTAAAAGGCATCAAACCCAAGGTTGAATACAAAATCAACAAGGGCGTCAAATTTATTCTGTGTCAATGGCGCAGTGACAAGCCGATTAACGGCTTTCTCCGCCTCGGCAATATCTTGGATGAGCCACGTTTCCGCCTCTTCGGGCGTACAGGTGTCACCCCGTTTCACGCCTTTCGTGTGGCCATATCCGATAGTCCACACGCCCGCAGGGCATAGATAGGCATCCGCCTTAAAGCCCTCGCTATTCTTGATTAGTTCAAGTCCCAATCTTCCTGTCGTCATTTCTCTTCAATTTTTGCTTCCGTTTGATTCCGGCAAGTCGGTCTGCCCATTTCTCCGTATAGAATGAGTAGTAGTTTCGTTTCTTTAATGCAGGGAATAAAGTGCGCGAAGTAGCCCAACCAAATGACGGTATCCCGATAATTAAGAAGTAGAGCCAGCCGAGCATCAGTGATTGACGCGTATGTCCCCATTCGTGGAGTACCGTTGTCTCTGAAGCGTGGCGACTTACTATCACATAATACCCAAGGGATATACCTCCTTTCATCTTTGGAGAACGCATCACCCTTATACCGCGGTAATCCGCGGTTCGTGCATCATGCCTAAACAAACCGAAAAGAATCAACCCAAGCATATTCTGCGGCAACTGCCAAATAAATATGAGTATATTAGTCATGATTACTTTCCTTGGTCTCTTCTTGTCGCTTTTCCTTGCCGTCCTCCTCCTCCTCGTCATACTTTCCTGCTAAAAGGTCTTTTATCCTGCATTTGTAGCGTTTGGGAAGTCTCCGGATGCAATCATCGTCCGGACGTTCGCAACGGTTATACTCCGCTATCCTCAACTGAACTTCTAATTCGGCATTCTTGCGCATGAGAGCAACATTCCTATCTTCTAAAGCATGGAACTCTTTATATAACGAATCTAAACGTTCATTTAAGGCTACATACTTCTCGTTGAGCCAGTCATACTGTTTGCGGAGCGTTTCGAGTTCGCTATTGTCGGCCTCGGCCTCCGCCTTGCGCTTGTTTGTCTTGCGGTTCATGAAGTACTTGATGAACTCCCAACCGCCTAACGCAACAACCACCCCACCTGCTGCGGTGAGGAGAGAAAGGATATTGTCTATCATAACACGCACCAAATTACTGTTTGCATCGATAACGCGCCAATGACGGTTGCGGCAAAGTCCCACCAAGATGCATCACCTTTTCCGAACTTATCATACACTTCTTTTGCCGCACCTGCGACAACGCCTGCGACAAACGCCCACGGTGCAAGGCATGGAAAGGCCGCAAAAACGCCCGTTATTGCCGCCCCTGCAATGAAGTGGTATAATTTATCCTTGGGCACATTATCAATCCATTCCATAGCCTCTATTGCGTTTCTGTAACGTATAGCCCAATAAGGTTAGCCAACGGAGCGTAAACGGGGATAACGGTATCCCTCGAACATAAATAGACCTTGCCTCCTTGTGAGTAATACTTTCCAGCGCGGAGTTCCATGTTCCCGTTATAGGCAATAGGGTCTTTTGCCGTTCCCGTAGCACTCTCTACAATTTCTGTGAAGAGACTTTCAGTCCCCGTGCCGGGCTTCCACTGCTCCGATATGGTATGCGCCTGTATCACTTTCCATAGCCTACCGCCATATTGCATCTTATCTCCAACAGCCGCGGCCTTGCCTATCGAGACTTCCCATTCGGGATAAAGCGACTTTACGGTTAAGGATTGTTCGTCTGTCAGATTCAGAGTGCCTATCTGCATCGCCATAAGCTTTGCAATATCACCTATACGCGGTGATAGCCCACTCGCCTTACTTGTCGGCATAGATGACGGGCGTACCTCCTTTCGTGTTTTTGCCACGAACTGCAAGTACTCTTTATACTTCTCTTCGGCTTTCGCATCATCGTCAATGCCTAAAGCGTACGCGTTGTGTCTCTCTGTCAGAGTTGCAATCTGTTCGTCCGTGTACTTCTGTCGTACGGCCTCTTTCACTTTTGTCTCGTACTCCGATTCCGTCATTTCGGGCTTTGCATCAGCTTCCTCGTACTTGTCAGCCGTGTCGCCCTTTAGAATAGTACCTCTCTTGAAGTATGTTTCAGTGCCAATTCTATGCACCCACTTTCCACTATCAGAGTAAACCTCCAAACCTTTGATTACTATCATGCTTCACCTCCATTTGCAAATGTTATATTTTTCTCCTGTGCCGTTGTGACTAATGCCGTCCATTCATCAGCCGTACCCCCATGCGCCTCGTCCGGTGTAGCCGTACCCGTCAGATACCCATATATGGTCGGATGCACAGTGATTGTGATTGCAGTCGTGTTTGCCGCGTTATCTACCATATATTTAAGGCTCTCATAACTGAACGCTGCGCAATCTTTTAACGGCAAATCAGCACCCAACCCCCAAACTTTGACTGTTTTTAGTTTCTCGTTTACCTTAAACATTCTGGATAGATTCTTAGCATCCAAGCCTTTGACCGGCAGCACTCCGAGAATAGTCGTTAACTTTCTACAATTATAGAACATATCAGGCGCGCTTGCCGGCGAATACCATGTGAAATTAATCCCTTCATTAATCACGGCAATCTCCAAATTTTTACACTCCATGAAGAGTTCATTGATGTAATTCACCCACCCCATCGCTGCGCCTTTGAGAAAATTCGTGCGGATAGGTGTTCCCTTAAAATAGGCCACACGATTTCCAGCCCAACTATAATCAGAAGAGTACCTGTAAATAGTCGCTATCTGCTCCCACGTAATATCCGTTAATCCGTTGAGTTCCCAAAAGCCCGTGGTCTCGTTGTACTTCGCGCCTGCCGCCTCATACAACTCTCTTGCATAACCGCCTTTAGTGAGATTCGCCTTTACCTGTGTTCTCTCGTCTGCGGTAAGTGTTTGAGCGGTCTTCAGTAAGGCGTCCGGAGAGGGTTCGCCCGTATCGCCCTTTGGACCCTTGAGAGCCGCGAGTTGCTCCTCCGTGAACATATCATACGTGAAAGCCGCACCCGTATCGCCCTTTGGGCCTTGAGGTCCTGTTGCACCCGTATCGCCTTTGTCTCCCTTTGGCCCTTGTGCGCCTGCCGCACCTGCTGCGCCCTTTGCCGCGAATAGAGTCCACCCAGTCACCCCATCTGCCGGAGCACCTGTCGTTCCGTCAGTGGTGCAAGTCCAAGCCTGTCCGCCATACGTTACGATATTGTCTTTGTAGTACGTCTGTCCCTCCGCGTATGCGCCTCGGTTTACAGGTAGACGCCCGATTATTTCTCTTGTCTCTGCCATAGCTTATCTCGTTATTATTAAATCTCCCTTTTCGCTGTCTATTGTAATACTCTTTGGAGCGTTTGTTGCGGCCGCGTTAGCCGCGCTTGCGGCTTCGTTTGCGGACTTGGCTGCATTGTCCGCTGCGGTCTTGGCTTCGTCAATAGACGCCTTTGCTTCATTAGCCGCGCTTGCAGCTGTCTCCGCTTCGGTCGCCTTTGCAGTAGCGTTCTTCGCCGCCTCGTTTGCCGCGCTAATAGCGTCAGTTACTGAGTTCGCTGCCGCAAGTGCCGTGTCCTTTGCTTCATTGGCCGTCTTAATCGCTGTCTCCGCCTGTCCAAGCGTCTCATTCGCCTTTTCGAGTGCCTCATTAGCCGAATCAACCGCCCCAGCCGCAGGCTGTCTCAACCAATCCATAAAGTCTGCTTCCGTACCCTCATGGCCGGAATCAAGCCATGATTGATATGCAGACTTCCCGTCAGCCCCAGGAACGCCCCCTATAAGGTCTCCCGACTCTAATGATACTGTCTCCGTATCAAGACCCTCATCCATTCCGCCCTCGGCACAAGTGCATTCCACAAGCTCGAATGCTTGGCACGCATCAACACAGGTTTGCCCGTTCAGCCCCTTATTCTCCCACAATGTCAGCGAATATTCGCCTATCTTAGTCTGTTCGCGACCTCGGAACGTGAACACAACCGTATTACTATCGGTCGTAAAACGACATCCCTTGCGCCCCCACCTGTTCGCAATCTCAAGCGAAAGATTGCGTCCGGTTAGTGCTTCCGCCTGTCCATTGGTGAGGATATTCCACCTCACCTCAATGTCTTTGCCTATTCGTATCTTTTTCATAATATCGTAGTTTAATATGTTCTCATCAGCCAGTCTCCATTGGCGGAATTATAAATGAGCAACATTATTTGCGCGTCTCCGGCCTGTAATGTCTGATTCGACCCAGTATACACGCCCGGCCATGTTATGTTCGTTCCGTTGCCAAGTACTTGCCTGCCTACATTTCCTGAAGATAATATCTCGTACCTCTGTCCGTTTTGCGGATTTTTTGGAAGCGTTAATTGAATTGTCTTCCCATCGGTTCTAATGCAAATAATGGTATGGTCGTACTCCGAGAGCGTTGTTGATGCGGTCACCATTCTCGTTACAGGACGTAACCCGCAAACTTCTCCGGAGGCTATCTTCATCGCGAAGTTCCCGTATTTTTGTCCTGCTAAAGAATCCTGAAGAACCTTAGCTCCGGTCACATTCACATATATTCCCACATTCTGAACATAGCCGGGCATAGTCCCAGTATTATTAATATCTATGTTCAGAGCATTTTTATCTATGTCTGACAAGACAGATGAAGCCTGTGCACCGAGTGCCGCGAAAATACCATTAGCATCGAACCATATACGGTCTATAGATAGCTCCATTTGTTCATCTGTCTCGGTATTCTTATAACTTAACCCGTCACCAATATTAAGCAGACCAATTCTACCTGTAGACGCTGTTATTTTACCTTGTATATTCGCTCCCGTAACCGAGAGTAATCCCTCCTTGGTAAGGCTAAATGAACCGTCTTTTCCTACGCTTTTTATTGCACCCGTCATGTAGATATTTTGAAGATAGGCGGAGTAACCCTCCATATCCTCTTCAAATCCGAGTGCTTTAAGGTTAGACAGGTCACCAAATTGCATCGCCAAATTAGCGGTAGTCCACGTGAAGTTGCCTACGTCTTTCAGAAAACGCTCGTATGTTCTTGTGCTGTATCTACTTGTCTGCCTATCTTTATTCGAGTTGTTTCCGAAACATACGAAAGTCATTCCTGCACACGGGTGATACTTCGTATTTTTAAAAGTTCCGGCAATGTTAGACGAACCGCCTCCCTCAAGATACGTTCCTTCGCGAACTTCGTATCTGAATTTATTTTGTGCATCCAATGACGCGCCGGAGATATAGAAATATGCCGTGTAAAACCCTGCAAATACGATATCGCTACTACACCCCGAATCGTAATCATTTTTGGCGTTATTTTCAGTATTAACCATGTCATGGAACACGCCCATACATAGGTCATACTCGGCTACTGCGGGGACTTCTCCCTCGGTTAGCTTTACCCATAGCGTCCCCGTGTCCCCAAGCGTCCCATCGTCATTATAGTCAGGCTCTACCTTCTCAATAACGCCTCCGCCCGGTGCATTCCATTTGACACCATTCTCTATGGACGTTCTATTGTATTGCAGATTCGGTACGATTAGCGAAGACCGCACCGAGAGCGTCTGAAACTCCGCATTTCCCTGCCCATCGATTTGCGCGCCCATACCCGTCTCTCCTGCTACATAATCCCCGAAAGCGGCACCGGAAGCAAATGTCTGCTTTGCTGTTGCGGTGTCCTCTTTCGTCTTTTGAAGGAACTCTTGTGTCGCCCGAAGCCCCGACCAGGCATTAAGGTCGGAAGGTACCATGTCCGAATCTGAGGTTATCAAAGGAATGCGCCTTGCCGCACCGCCACCGGATATATAGGCTATCTTCGCATTTATATCCTGTACGGTAGATGCCATGCTTTGAGCGAATGAAATTCCTTTGCGTTCCCGTAACGTTACTTCATAGACGGGGATATTGCTCTCTCCCTCGTCTATCTTCAAAGTGTCGATAAGTATATATTCGGTGCCGCCCTCTATAATATCCTCATCGGCCAAAGCCATATACATACCCTCGGTGAGCTTTTCTCCCGACTTGGCAAGCCTCATTGAATCAATCGCGGGTTCGTAATACGCCACGCCCTTTGCCGTTTGTTCGTATGTCTGCCGTCCAACTTCGAGAAGCCGTTCAGAGGCTACCGCAATGTATAATTCGGGCATGACAATATCGAGAATAACGAACCTGTCTCCGGCTTGAATAGGAAAATTCGCATTGGGATAATACATCCCAACAGAATCGTCCTTTACTCTTGCCAAAGTCAATATCCACCCGTCATTCGCCTCGTCTTTCTTGCAGGTCTGAATAGTGAAGTCTCGCCCTCCGCACATACCGCTCTTCATTGAAAGAGTGGCCTTGCCGTCATTATTTGTCCCAAGACGAGACGAAATATCAAACCCGATTTGCTTTAGCCTTACAGTAAATGGTGCTGTAAAATCGTAATTTATTCCAATTATAGGGGTTACGTCTATCGTCGTGGCAACAAGCCTTGAAGATGGGTATGTCTTGATAGGTGTTCCGCTTACTCCATGTTCAAGCCGTTCTTGTTTCAGAATGGTGTAATATATACCAGTGACAGGCATAGGGTACCGCCTTGTCGCCTCGGGCAAAATGGCGGTATAACGTACGATATCCACTTGTTTGCCCTGTTCATCCATTATTTCCTCACGCTTGAGGGCTATTGTATTTTGTGGGTCTTTCTGTGGCCATTCAAACAAATATGTTTGGTGCGGAAATATCTTATGTACGAATTGAGCCGGTAGTACGTCTTGGTATCTCGAAACAGTCAGCGTAAGCCCGTCAACAGGGTCAGCGTCACTTGGGTAATCGACAGTTACTTTCTCTTCTCCGGTATAGGTGAGAGTCCCCGTCATGCCCTCCGTATCGGGTGTCCACGGGTTAGCCATCACGTTAAGCTCGTATTTAGCCTTCCACGTTTTTGTATAACGGTCTTTTTTCCAAACCTTATTAAAACGCTCGCCCTCCGGAGAATCAACTCCATCGTCTGTAATCGCCTCTGCGGATGCTATCTCGTCAAGCCTCTCCTCATCGGGATATTTCTCTGAGTTAGGAACATTTTCCTTATCCCCAAGGTCGGCCTTGGCTGCCCTTAGGCTTCCGGCCGTCATGCCCTCTATTGATGGATAGATTTCGTCATTCTCACTTCCGTCAAAATAGACGCGTTTGGGGATTAGTCCCCATTTATCAATCGCTCTTGGGTCTTCAATGTACGCTTTTGCGGGGTCAGGCTTCAATGTTCCGGATGCGTCAGCCGTCTTGCCCCACGTATCCACCGGAATCATTAGATTCGGGATATCAACGCTCTCCGCATGAAGGATGTCTTTGCCGTTATAATAACGGCTTATCATATTGCGTTCCGACCCGTACACATAAAGGCGCGTTGCTATCTCGTCTCTATTGGAATAAGACTTCCGTATTAGGGATAGCCCGTTACCCTTTCCGTACATAAACGGTGACGAAGTGTTATCCTCTGTACGCTTATTTGGCCGACCAATCGTAATGACATCCCGTCCGTCCTCATAGGTATGAATCCAACCTATCCCCTCCCAAGTATTGTATATTGCGGATAAAGCAGCCAAACAAGTACCGTTGTCAACCGAGAACGCTTTAGGCGTTTCAAGTAGAGTTTTTAAGTCGGCATCGGTTTCCGCTAATTCTGTTACACGGATACTCCACTTGCTTGGGTACGCCTGTTCCATGCACTCTTGTATCCTATCCGCTATCCCGTATACGTTCTCATACGTTGATACGGTAGAACGGCTTGAAAAGTGAATCCCGTTGTCCTCCGTTACGACATCACTGAAAAGAACCGTATCGAGCTGTTTCTCGGCTCCGAAAAACTGAACACTCTCATATATGAACGAATCGCCACGGCTGCCGCGCCTCGCTTGTTTTGTCGGTTGAGGCACGGAATAAAGGCGGTATGTCATGCCAGTACGACTATATTCAACATAATCTCCTATAGACCACTCAATCGGGGTCGGGGATGCAATCTCTTCAAATTCCAAGTAAGGCACATTAAGGTATGTCCCGTTGTAGACCGGACATCCCTCGCATATTGCTATACCTTTTTTTGAATATATAGTAAATTTGGCCATTATCCCGTAACCATGTAAATATCGCCTTTCATACTATCGAACCCCCATTCAGTGACGCCTGTCCTCACCCCAAAGGCCAAATCACCTGTAGTCGCATCTATCTCCGCGTCAATCGGGTCCCCGTCTGTCATAGCCTCAACATTGCCAGCTTTACTGTCAAGGCTAATAACCGTTAAGCCGGTAGATTCTTTTATCGCCCCGTTATTGTATGTCATTGCGGTTACGGGGTCATCAAGCGTAAATTCTATGGAAAATATCGCCCTTGCCCAATCACCGCGCGAAAGGAAAGAATCTTCTTTATAGGAGGCATAGCGTACATCCTTCCACCCTAAACCCGTATAAGCATCGTACACTTTTAAATAGCCTTTGCTTACATAGGAGAAGAAAGACCGTATGTACCTATTCAGCTCCGCTGTAGCTACTTCAGAGCTATCGGCAATACACTTTATCCAAAACGAAACAGACATGGTTTGCTGTTCATAATACATGTCTGTAACCCATTCATCTTTTCCATTTTCATCGGGATAATCCACGCCATAAGGCTCTTTTGCAGACGGCAACGCAGGGAACGGGTTTGTCTTTGCGACAAGACCCCACTCCCTAAACGTGTCATGGGCGTTCAAATCCGAATCCGACTGAATGTAGAACGGCTTGTAGCCCGTTATTTCCGGTATATAAAGCATCTAAAGCAAAGTTATTTGGTTAAACCTTTCATAACCTCGTTTTGTTGCTATCTGTTACATATAGACCGAGATAGAGGTACGGCCGCTCTCTGTCGTTATAACGGATTTGAATTTGGATAGTATCGTAGCCGTATTCATAGCTGTATTTGCCGTATGGGCTTCAATAAGTGCTATATTGTCTGCGGCTGTCGGCAAAGAAGCAAGACCACCTAATAACTGTGGTAACTGCATTATTACGGGGTGCCATTGGCTCTCTTGCATTCGCATAAATGAAACGTCTGCGCGCATAGCATTAATGTAAGAGGCAAGCAGGCTCGCGGTGTCTTCCGTTATGGATTCTATCCCACTGGACAGGCTGTCACCTGTTTCGGGTTTAAAGAAGTCGTAACCTGCATTTTTAAAGGTTTCTTGAATTTGTGAGAGGACATCTCCGAAAAGGCCTACATATTGAGGATACTCCTTCATAAAGGCTAAAAGGTCGTCAACGATTGTTTGGTCACCGTTTAGACCGAACGAATCAATCATACCTTGCTCTAATTTATCAAGAAGAGGCTGGAACACCTTGGCGTATGCCATTTGAACTACAATATCCTGTATCGCGTCTGTCGCGTAATCCCGAAACTTATCTATTCCTTTATAGATATTACCATTGGTAAATGCTTCGACAAGCGCATCCGACAACTCCGTACCAAAGTCACCCACTAACTCTTCAAATGTATCTTTCATCTGTTTTTGGGCTTCCATAGCCTTTTCGCGTATTTCGTCCCAGTTGTCAATGAGTTTCTTTGTTTGTTCGTCCATTTTATTGTAATCCGCAATAATTTTCGGATTTAGTTTGTAGGACTCAGGGTCATCGGGGTCGAGAATACTACCATACTGACTCGTCAATGAATCGTAAACGGCAACACGTTTTTTGCTACCGAAAAGCCCCGCGAAGAAGCCTCCTACTGCACCGACAACCGCCCCGACTCCGGCAGCTACTGCCGTACCGATAGGACCCACAATTCCACCGACAATCGCGCCTGCTGCCGCACCTGCGCCTGCGCCTGTGCCGGTATTCTTCATTATCGACTTCCAGTTGTTGACTTTCTTTGTTCCGGTCTGAACACGCCCGTTCTCCTCAAGTTCACCGAGAAGCCCGTTCAAATCCTCCATCGCAGCCGCATACTGTTTTCCGCCCTCTATCGCTTTTTGGAATGGATTTTCAACTCCAAAAATGTTCGACTGTTCATAGTCCAAGGCCTCAAGTTGTAGCATGGTGTATTCATGCGCGCAATCCCGAACTGTTTGATTCCAAGCCGCTTGTATTTTGCGATTTTCCTCCAACTGTGCGCCTATGTCGGAAACAATCGTCATAACTCCACTCATAGCGGTAGACGCAAGCCCGAGATAACCGCCAAGGCCATTAACCTCTGCGTCCTTACTGAATATAGAGGCTCCGTCTTTCATAAATGAACTCATTCCGCTAACCGTGGACAGAGCAGAGCCAATACCCGAGAACGCGCCTCCTGCCGCACCAAGGAAACCGCCCATTCCCTCCATTGTACTACCGAGTTTTGAAAGGCTTGATGCAACACTATCAATAAGAGTTTTTAACTCTGACGCCCATTTTACATTTACATTCGTAGCGGCATTGCTCAATAACTCTTTCAGTTTGTTATCAAGAACATCAAGGCTTACTCCGAGTTCTTGTGCCCGTTGCTTTAGTTCGGGCGTTATCAAACTTGAATCTATCGGGTTTGCCCTGAGGGCTGCTATCTGAGTGCGGAGGTTCGCAAGTTGCTGCAGGCTCTGGTTTGACAGATTGGACATATCTATGCCCTTGGTATCGAAAAGCTCTTTTTTATACTGTTCTACAAGGCCGGATATGCGCTCCTGTAATACCCTCTTATTCGCATCGATTTCGGCTTTTTCAAGTTCTGCTATCGCCTTTAAGCCTTCCGCCTTATACTCCGTCCACGGCTTTGTCTCTTCTTTTCCGCTATTCTTGTACGAGAACTCCTCTAATGAAAGATTGGCGCGCATAGCACCGTACTTTGCGGCTGTCGCGGCATTCTGCTTTACCGTTTTCTGTAATTCGGAGTTTAGACGGGTTGCAAAGCCCGTTGTCTGCAAGTCATTCATGACAGACCTCGCGTCATTAAGTGCCTCCGCAAGCCGTTCGCCCGCGTTCGCGGATTCGGTCATATCGGAAACAAGTTTATCCACGCCCGATTTAGATTCTGCCGAAGAAAGGGATTGGCGTACCTTTGCAGCCGCGTTTGCGTCTATTTTCGCAAGCGTGTCAGCCTCCCGAAGTATAGCAGAATTGAAATCACCGCCGTAAAGTTCTGTATTCGGGAATAGCGTGCCCATATTCGATAGCGCGGACTTCTTGTCCATGCCGGACTTTATTAGCCTATCATACGCATCTTTCAACCGCTTGAGGGCTTCAATCCGCATTTCGATGGCGTCTTTTTCGGTAGTGTCTGTTTTAGTTGAGGTACTGTAACTAAACCGTCCCGAAGGTGTGAACGGAGAGCCGCTGCTTAGGCTTATACCAAGGGTCTTAGCTATCTCTTCATAAACCTTGATTTTAGTCTCAAGCGAATCTCGAACTCCTAATAGCCCGTTCTCTGTGCCCGTATCAGCCGCAATAAGTTCTTTACTCAAAGCCTTAGCTTGCTGCTTCGCTTCGGTGTAGGCATCGCGCAACTGTTCTATCCAAGACCAAACATCAGTATATTCATCAGTCATGATTCCTCCGGACGCAGCCTTATTCTTGTAACCTGCCCCTTGTAGAATATCATTTACGACTTTTTTCCACCCACTCGCCTCCCATTTCGGGGCCGGGGTCTCAACCTTGTAACCCTCGTATAACTTGTCAAGTTGAGCCATACGCGAATTGAATGTTTCAATATTCTCCGCCCACATGGTACGGTATGTATTGAACATCGTCTCAAAGTATTGGCCGAAGGGGTCTTGTTGTGTTTTCAGAGCCTTCCAACCGCTTTGGCCTAACCCCAATAAAGCAGGTTTTGCGTACTGCTCCATTTCTTTTCGAATATCGGGGACGTCAAGGCCTTGTAACGACTGAATATTGCCTGCAATATAATCTTTTATTATAGTTGTAAGGGTTGTCGAGAATTTCCTCTTTACGCCGCCCGTAGGATTGAAAGCAGCTTCCATTATCTCCTCATTCCTCCCTTCGTAGGCCTTTTGTATAGTGTTCGCGCCCTGTTGTCTGAATTTTGCTTTACCTGCTGCTTCGATATTCTCTTTGAGGCGTCCATAAGAGCCGGCAAGGTCATCAGCAGCAAGTTTTTCCTGAACAAGCCCGTCTGTATAATCACGGAATTGTATCAAAATTCGCTTCTTCGTTTCGGCATACTCTTCCGTTCCCGTTTTGGCTTTTTTTAGTCTATCAAACAGGTAATCGAGCATAGCCTTTTCGGAAGTCATAGACATTGTGAACTCATCGAATTGACTATTAAGGTCTTTCTGAGCCTTCTTCCAAAGGTCTGTATTTTGAACGGCTGTATAGATATATCCTGCCAAAGCCGCTACTGCAACAGCTATCGCGGTATAAGGGTTTTGCTTTATAACGGCATATAACGCCCGTACGGCCTTACCGAGTGCGGACGTGGCCAAGGAGGCCGCGTTCGTACTGAGCTGGTAGAGCATGAGTGCCGCCCTAACAGTACCGAATGTGATAGCAAACGTCTTTAGAGTGCCTATGACTTTTTCATAGTTTTGCATTAACCCCGTTATCCCGTCCACTGCACCAGTTAGAAGCCCTTTATTATCGTTACCTATTTCTGACAACATTAGATTATAAGCATCTCGCAAGTTGCTTATTTTGCCTTGCAGAGTACCCGCAAGGACTTCCTGCATATTGTAGAACTTGCCACCCTCACTTGTCATGTTGCGGAATGCCTGTTCTACCATCTCAAACGGAATCTGTCGGCTACTTATACGGTTGAACACGTCCCCGATACTCACGAGTTTACCCTCCGTCTCCTTAATCTGTTTTTGGAGTTCTTCAAGAATCGGGATGCCGGCTTCTGTGAATTGCCTTACCTCCTGTCCTCTCAGATAGGCTGCGCTCCTTACCTGTCCGTAAGCAAGAATAATTCTATCCATGGAGACGCCAAGTCCGGCCGATACATCCGCCAGCATCTTCATCGTATCAAAGAGTTCATTAGCGGGGAAAGAGAAAGCGGCAAGTTGTTTGGTATATGCGGCCAAATCCTTAAACTCAAACGGGGATTTAACCGAGAATGCTTTAATCTTGTCGTATATCATATCGGCCTCGGTAAGATTGCCGACAATAGAACGCAAGGCGACTTGTTGTGTTTCAAATTCTCCCGTAACGCGCACGAGTTGACTGACAAATCCCGAAACGGCACGAATCGAGAAGTAAGAGAGTGCGTATTTCGCAAGTTCAACAAATACCCCGTTAAGTTTGCCCATTTGCCGCCCTGCGGCCGATGCACCTGAGACTACTTGCGTCTGAGTAGTGGCCAGTTGTCCCATATTGGCGGTAAGGTTGCGCGCCTGTGCAGAGGCTGCTGCAAGCGTCTGAGAAAGACGGGATACCATTGCAGGAGACGTCCTCATTGCGGTGTTAGCCTTTGCCGCCGCCCTTTGGACTTGATTAAACATGGTTGCCGCCTGCCTTAAAGACTTTGTGAGCCGGTCTAATGCGGTTGCCTCATTGTTAAATGTAGTGGCATGACTTTTGTAAGTGGAGGATACTCTCGACAAAGACGAAAAACCGGAAGCCGCCTTTGCAAAGGTGTTTGCCGCTTTCGTAATCCCCGCCGTATTGATATTTATATTGAAAGAGCCGTTTACCTTGCGTGCAGCAGTGGCCATACGTTCAAGGCTTTTCGCTGCGGAATCCAAGGAGGACGCGCTCCGGCCTGCTGTCATCAGAGCGGCCATTGCCTTTGCTGCTGCGGCTACAGCCTTGGACATATCTGAAGCCGACTTTGCGGCCTTTCCAAAGGAAGCCGCGTCAGTATTCGCCCCACTATCTGTCTGCTTTAGGCGTGCTTTCGCTGTGAGTAGGTCGGATAGACTTACGTTGAACTTCTCCGCAAGTTGAATATCAGCCTTTATCTTCTTGTTGAAATCCGCGTCATCGAGTATGACTGCGAAGTTAAGGTTATCTATTGTTGCCATACTGTCATTACTTATCGTCTGCCGCTCCGGAGAACAGCTCTTCTGTTGTTACCGCCCGTTGACTTTTCCACCGTTTTCTACTCCTCTCAAGTGCTTCGCGGTTAAGGCGTTCGCACCGCGCATCCACTTTCTTCGTATTTTGTTTCCTGTCGTTAAATAGAGTATGAGGCAAATCGCTCTGCATTAGCTCTATCTGCGGCATGGTAAGTACGCATCTATATCCCCAGTTCAATTCCTGTATAAGGCCGAAACAAAAGGTGCGTATCCGGCCATATTCGGGAAAATCCTTTACGAATGCCGCTGCCCTACCGAAATCAGTTCGGCTCGGTATTGCTCGGCTTCCTTTCCTGTCATCCTCATCCAATCCGTCCTCATATCCGTCAAGTATGCCATATTTGTCCAATGTGCCATAAGCGGAAGTTTTTTTTTACCCGCTGCGATAATTGGCGTCATTTGTTCTTCTGTATACCCCTTCAAATAAGCCCATATCCGCCACTTTATAGGATAAAGCATACGAATACTCCAATAGTTATTCAAAGTTATCAATACGGCCTGTTTTACCGCGAAATACGGCTCTATGCAAAGACTTTTCAAAGTCGCCCCCGTATCTTCCGGCAAATTAGCATCCCTTTCTTGCCAAAGTAGAGTGAGGCGTTCGATAGTGTACGGCTTCATACCGCGAATCCTCACGGTTTTCCTTGTTCCGGGGATTTCGACTATCTCCGGCCTATCCTCAACAATATCTATATAAGAACGCCTCTCGGCCGATATCGGTTGTGTTGTCGTGTCCATTAGTGTTTATTACTAAAAAAAAAAGAGGACAGGGCATAGCCCCGCCCTCCGTGGGTCAAAATCGTTGGTATTCTATGCCTGTGAGAGGACTGCGAATCTGTCACCACCGGCATTAACAAGTACCTGCCCTCTAATCCCGATATAATCAGGAGAGCTGCTATCATCATGTGCCGGAGGGTTCGCCTGCATCTTGACGTGGCCGATAACAAGAGCGGATTTCTTACTCTCGCTAACGATAAGTACCGATACATCTACAGCCTTACTGGTTTTGTATCCCTTTCCGGTATAGCTTGCACCGTCCGGACCCTTCACTACGCCTGCACCGCTATCGCCTGCTTCAATAGCCGCGCCAGCTTCAAAGAAGTAGTCAAGTACGGCTGTCGCAAATGACGGGATATTGGCTTGGAAGTTCCACGCGCCCTCAGTGAAATCGAAGTCTATGACTTCCCTCATTTGGTCGATGCGAATTTCGCTTGTATCTCCGTCATCAGGCGCGAGCGTAAAGCTGTCCTGTATGGAAAATATTTGGTCTGCATTGGAGAAGTCAAGACCGCCCAATGCTACTCCGCCCTTAGGGTAGGGGAGAATAGATATGCTCGCGTTGCCCTTGTGCAAATCGTCAAGCATTGCTTTTGTGAGTGTTGCTGCCATTTTATACTGCTTTAATGATTGTGTTGAACTTGATAACCCTTGCATGGAAGCCGTAGCTGTCTCCGGTGTCACCGATAAGCTGCGGGGTCGAATCGAAGAGGTATTTTTCCGTTTCATAAGGCATCGCCTCCATTAGTTTTCCGTACATATAGGATAGTTTATCCGTATTCTTGCGCCCCGCGACGTCCCTTGCGAAGAGGGAAATAGCCACCATACAGCGGCCATAGGCCTGCGTGTCCTGAACGGTGCCCGTAACCTTAACAACAGCAAAGTCATTGACAATACTATTGTCAGCCTTCGGACGGTCGTCATATACGTTTGTAGAGACTTCGCCGTTCCGAAGAATCTGTTTCAGGGCTTTTTCAAGCGCGGTTGTGTCGTATAGCGTTCTCATATCGGTCTGAAATAAGAGGTAAACTCGGATTCTGTCATCATGGCCGTTGTATGAAGTATTGACATTTCATAATCAACGGAAAACCATTCAGGCGGATTCATTCCGGCCATAAGCACTCCAGTCCAGCCACTTCCTGCGATAGAGGGTGCAAATTGCCGAATAGCTGCTTCTGCACCCATCGGGTTACGCCCGCCCTGTTTTGCTCCACAGGCGACAACCGTCCGCCCCTGTAAAACCGCCCATGCGTAGTCGTCATCAAACTCGGAGTGAAGTCCGTGATGGTCATCATGCGAAGACAAAGCAAAGTCCATAGCACGTTTCATGAATCGAATCATACCGTCAAGTATAATTGATTCCTCGGACGCTTTCAGATAAGAGAATGCGTCTTTTATTATGCTACTATTCACTTGTCTGCTGTCAGCCATTGATTACTCCTTTATGTCGTTCAACCAAAGATTGGTACCTATGTTGTACGTTGTTTTTTTGATTAGCCGTCCTCGGAATGTCCTTTCGTAGTCCTGTAGTTCGAGTTCTGTACCCGTGGGCAAGTCATTCAGGAACATTGGCGTAGCTATCTTGTAGTCTGCAACCGTCACTTGTCCATACTGACGCGCCGAGCCTGTAGCCGTTCTGTATCCGAAGTTGACGCTTTCGGCCTCGTGTGTAACGAAACTGCCGTCCGGACGTCTGACGGGTTCTCCGTCAAGAGTATCCACAACGTCAAGCGTCAAATAAGAACGTACAGGGTTTCCCTTTTTGTCCGTAACAGGGTCTCCGTTTCGGTCTGTGGCACTCGTGATTACTCTGAGTGTGTGTGGGAATCTTGGGTTATACATTACTTTTCGCTAATAAAGGTCTTTCATGGTCATTCCGGAGGCCTCGGCCTCCTGTGCCTTTGCCGTATCGCCCCACTTTCTATACAGGCGTGCTGCCATTGCTCTTAGGGCGGCTCTATCGTAAACATTGCGTGCGGCTTTCTGATGCTGCCACCCACCGTCCGACATGAATTCCGCCTGTTGCGTTACAGCAGCGTTCCCCGCGAACATAAGCAAGTCCGCAAGACATAGGTCTCTATCCCGTTCACTGACTTCCGCGGCTTGTATACCCGGCCACAATTGGCGGTCAAAGAGAACTGAAGCTATGGCCGTATCGGGAAAGTCAAAATCGACTTTCCCTTTTAGCCACATTTCGATAGTGTAATACGGCACACCCATTTCTATTCGTTAGGATAGAGATAGTACATGTACTGAGGGACTTCCGGTACGCACAGAGAGGTCATCTCGGTGCATACAGTCTGACACTTCTTAACGGGGTCATCTGCAACGGTTATGAGGAGACGGCCGTCATAGAGAGTAGAAGAAGCGGAAGCTCCTGCGAAAGGAAGCGGCATGACTGTAAGGATTTCGCCAATCTTTCCGTCCGGTACGAATACCAGTACGTCTTGCTCGAAAGCATTTACAGTTGTCTTGACAGACTTTCTGAGGGTCTTGTCGTACTTCTCAACTGCAACCTTGGAATCAATAACCTTTATCGGGCAGCCAATCATCTGTGCGAGTGTCTCGGTCTTTGCATCCTCTGTCATGTAAGAAGCGGCGGCTGCTGCATTGGTTTGGTCGGCTGCAAGAGGGAATTTCTCGGCCGCAAGGGCTTTAAGTACGCCCGAATGACGGAGGATTCGTCTCCAATAAGGTTTACTAACCTCAATATGCCCGTTGAGGCCTTTATCGAATATTGGCGCGAGCCAATCGATAATGTCGGTTACGGGGTTTGCGGTGCTGCCCTCTGTAGCGTATGTGCCCTTGTCTGTCCAGAACCTGCGGTTGCCGGTTATCTTTGAGACGTTGGCATCGGGGACGTTTGCACTGAAAGTGATACCCACGATACCCTTAGGGTTGTTGGAGTCGTTAAGGGTAAGACCTCTCCTTGATACCATCTGATGTCTCTGATAGGTAAGGGAGTTTGTGTGCGCCTGTGTTAGAGTATCGATAGTATTGAAGAGTGCCATTTTAGCCCGTGTTCCCACCTGTGAGGCCGGAAGCATCTTTTCGAGAATCATCTGCTTGCGCACTTTATCCTCATTGAAGTACTCCACGTTCTTCATTCTTGGGATTGAGCCTGTAGCTACTGTAACGTCTCCGGCCGAGCTTGGAACTGCGGGGGAATCAAGGTCGTAGTAGTTGGCCATTGCGGTGATGCCCAGCTCTTTCTGTATCTGTTCGTATGTGAATTCGAGCTGCATATCGGGTGCAAAGTCGAATCCGTCAACATTAAGAGCGTTGTACTTATCCGCAAGGACTGTATCCACAAAGACCTGTAGTCTTGCCGAACTTGTGTCGCCACCGAAAGCGCGCGACAATAAGTCATAGAATTGTGATGCGTATCTATCCATTTGTTTGCCTCCTATCCGTTATGCTGATAAACTCCGGGAACTGCGGCTTTCATCTGTGCTTTGATGTCCGCTGCAGGGGTTCTGTCTACGAGAATACCCTCACCGTGAAACATTACTGCCGCGCCCGATGCCGAAACTGTATCCTCATACCCGAATTTGATGTCGTTATAGAGGTAGGCATTAGGGGCTTTTGCCTTTGCTTCTGAGTGTACGAGTACCACGACAGAGCCGGCCTTTGCGTCCGATGCCGTGGTGAGGTCGTAAAGGTTCGAATTGTCGGTGTGCTGTTTCACTGCTGTAATAGCCACCGGCTCTCCGTCTGCCGAGAATGTGGCACCCACTGTTCCGACAAAATCGGACGTCTTAGGGGTGATGTTGTATAGTCCCGTATCAACGGTTATCACGCCCTCTGACACTGCGGTAACCTTGAGCGCGATGTAGGGGGTTATCACCCTATTTTCTATGTTGATAGGTGTTCCGGCAGGGTAGTGAATACCCTTACCGCAGTACTCAGAGGCTACTGTACCTCCTGCCGGCACGGGACTAACAGTTCCGAGCCATACCGGTTCCGAAAGCCCGAAAGGCTTATTCCCCGAACCGAAAGCGTTGAATGACTTGTACATGTCTGCTTGTTTTTTTTGGTTGTTGTCTATTCCTGTTTAGGGAGCTTTCCAGCCTTTATTAGTGCCTCTTTAAAGTCTTCATCGGCGATTTGGCCTCCTGTTCCTCCGCCTGCCGGAGGAAGTGTCCCGTTGCCGTAGAATTTCCTATAAGTGGCATCATAATCGGCTTTAAGCCTGTTTGCGGCATCTTCTGCCGTTTCCTCACCGTTGCGCACCGCGTTAGCGGTAACAAGGTCAAGAATGTTGTCATTAGACGAACCTGCCGACTTCATAGCAGCGCGGAGTTCGGTTCTGAACTGAGAAAGGCGTTCGGTATCTTCTCTATCCTTCAGACTTTTTTCCAAAGCTTCCATGCGTGCGAGTATGGTCTTCATGCCGTCCTCTTTTTCTATGTCCGGTTGCTTTTCAGGCTCTTCGTTATCGGGTTTTACCTTGTTTTTCAAGCCATCAAGTTCTTTGGACAGTTGTGAGTTGCGCGTCCGTATGGTATCCGTCTCGCTTTGAAGCAGGCGCAGGAGCGTTCCTGCCTCCTCACCTTCCGCAAGTGCGTTAATATCTTCGTCCGTGCTGACGGTTTTTCCTTTAAGTAGGAAAGCGGCCACCCCGTCAAATGCCTTTTCACCCAAGCCCAAATTCGCGTACCTGTTCCTGAGTGCTTCCTTTAATGTTGTCATAAATTAAAACGTTTGTGTTTCTGAGTACTAATTTCACGCAAAACCCGTAACAGTGAGAAACATTTGTTACATATTGTTGCGAATATAAACGTTACTTTGTAGTATGAGAGTAAGGGTTGATGAACCAGGGTTAGACCCGGTATTCGCTTCTGTCGGGCAGCGCGTATGGTCGAATGCTTTCGCGGAGCGGATAAGAGAAGAGAACCTAAAAGCAAGGCGCGAGGGACACAGGATAATGAACCAAATTCCGCAGGCCGGCTTTCAGGAGGATGTCTTATTGTCTGATGCGGATATTGTCATTGAGGGAGGGAAGAGGGGACTCGGCAAGACGCACGTGGCATTACTTGGTGCGCTTCCGTACATGTCCAATCCGGATGTGAGTATGTACGGATTCCGAAAGTTTGAGGACGATGTGAGGCGTGGTATTTGGAAGTCCTCAAAGCAGGTCTACAGGCCATTTGCTGTAAGTGCTGAAGCTACGTTTGAGTGGCGTTTTCTCGGAGGTACGGGGGCGTCCATGAAAATGGAGCATCTGCAGGACCCGAAGAAGATTTCAGACCGATTCCGTGGCGTTGAAATGGCGTATATCATTATTGAGGAGTTAGCGGAGCATACGAGGGAGAATATGGATGTTCTGTTTGAACTTCTTTCCTCTAACAGGTCAACTGCAGGCGTAAAGCCAAAATGTATGTGTACCTGCAACCCTGTCGGAAAGAGCAATAAACTCCGGATGTTCCTTGATTGGTACATAGACCCCGAAACAGACCTTGCCATCCCCGAGAGAAGCGGTAAAATCCGTTACTTTTTCCGTTACGGTACGGACGTTTCGGAGATAGCATGGGGAGACAGCCCCGAAGAGGTGTATGCCCACGCTGCCGCGCATAGCAAAATAGAGGGTATGTGCGCAGAGACTGGATTATCGTATCGGGATTTCATTACTTCGCTTGTATTCATAACGGGAGAGTATCATGATAATATAATGCTCCGCACAGTGGACCCGAGTTATATGAAGAGAATATCCGCAAGGGGAGGGGAGAGTACGCAGAACGATATCCTCGGTTTGTGGCGAGATATTGATACCGGCAGTGCGTTACTGACTGAAAAAGACATGACAAAATTCTTTGACAATACGGAGCGCAGGGACGGTGTAATGAGGGCGAGTGCGGACGTGGCTTTGACGGGTGACTTCTTCGTTATATGGGCGTTTGACGGGCATCATGTATGTGATTTGGAGGCTTGGTACGGTGTCCCTTCTGACGAGGTTGTGCAGAAAGTGCGTCATTTCCTTGAGCGGAACGGTGTAAGGGAGGAGAATTTCACTTACGACGCGAATGGTCTCGGTCTTTGGCTAAAGGATACATTCAAGTACGCACGGGGATTCAATAACAAGTCAGCACCGAGCGACCCACGTTTATGGAACAATCTAAAGTCCGAGAGTGCGGAAAAGTTCATAAAGGCTGTAAAAGCGGGCGAATTTAGCATTTCACAGGATATACTGATGCGCAGTCTCACTGACAGTAAGAAACGGACGTTCACGATACGGGAGAGGCTAATGGAGGAGCGAAGGGCGTTGAAGCGGAAAGATAATAGCGGAGGCATATTCGAGATTATAAGCAAGCCGCAGATGAAGACTGAGATAGGGCATTCACCGGACTTTATAGAGTCGCTTTTCATGGTAATGCCGCTTATGGCGGTTTCACGGACAATAGAGCGGTCAGGATTTGAATGTTTATAACCAAAAACACTGAAGAAGATGTGGACATACAGCATTGACAACACGAAGCCGGAGCGGATACTCACCAAGCCGGCATTCAAGAGGGCTATGCCCTCACCTTTCTTATCGGAGACGGTAGTCGGAGCGGCCACGGGAGGCGGACAGGCTGCCGACATAACGGGAAATAGTCCCGTGACGTATGAACTTCTTTCGCAGGACGATTTTCTGAGGGAGTTTGATGTAAACGGGCACAAGATAAATTCCGCCAAATATTGGCCGGATTTGATAGAGTTGAATACTCCGTCCAAGGTATCGCGAAAGGTCAAGAGCAGGGTTGCTGTAGGTTGGCAGGAGCGCATACACACGAAGCGTCTGACGGCCTTATGTGGGAACAACGTGAATCATCGTTTAATACGTGGGTACGGTGCGGAGAGCCGCGAGCTTGACTATCTATCAATGTTCAGAGAGGGTTGGGAAGAGAAGAATATGGAGATAGCGGTATATGACTTCATATCGGCCGACGGCAAGACGGGCGACAGTGCGGTTGTCTTTTGGAAGTCAAATTACCGTATGGGTTGGCGTCAGATGTCATACGATAAGGGGGATATATTGTATCCTCATTATGACCCAATATCGGGGCGTCTTGCGTTGTTCGGCAGGAAGTACACGTCAACGGGAGATGACGGTAAGGAGCGCACGTATCTTGACGTGTGGGACAACACTTATTATATCCGTTATGTTATGGATTCGGACGGTAGTCCGCGTGGGGTATGGAAGGTAGACGTGTCCAAGGCTCCGCACGGTTATTCGCGTATCCCTGTCGTTTACCACAGGTACGGGAGTCCATTTTGGGCACCGTCACAGAGCCTGATAGAGAATTACGAGATGTCTGTTTCTCAGTTTGCGGAGAACAACTCTGTATATGCGTTGAGGATTCTGTATTCTCTCGGACAGAGCATGAATGTGAAGAGCACTGTAGACGGGACGCCTGTACGGATTGACAGTCCAGACCCAAATGCGAAGGTAGGGTATCTTGAGCCGGCTGATGCATCGTCATCGTTTACGGAGCAGTTGAATATCCTTGAGCGGAATATAATGCGGTCATCCTTTGCGGTTGAGACGCCTGAGTTGAAGAGCGGTTCGGATTTGTCGAGTTTGACTGTAAAAATGATGTTTGCGGACGCTTATTTAAAGGCATTACAGGACAGTCAGGAGTATCAAGAGAGTCTTGATGATATTACGGCTTTATTCAGAGAGGGGTACGGGACGGAGAGTGGCCGGATAACGGATTTCAGCAATATGCGTATCAAGTCGGAATTATCACCGTTCATATTCATGAGTGAGGGAGAGTTAATCAACGCGATAACGCAGCTTGTGGGTATAGGTGTAATGAGCCGTCAGACGGGAGCGGAGATAGCCTACAATGCTGGTTACGGTACGGCGGACGAGTGGAGTAGGCGTCTAAAGGAAGACCATGATGCGCTTATTGGGGTAAAGGTAGAGAGTACGAAGCAGAACGGGGATATAATAGCGGAGGCGCGTGAAAATGGGCAGTAGTCGGTCAGAAGAGATGATGTCCGGTGTCCCGTCAAGGATACGGGCGTATGTAGACAGCGCGGTTACGGAGGTTATAGCGCAGGAGTACCCGCGTAACGGAGAGGGGCGAGAGTTCACGTATGATAGGGATATTGCCGCTATAGTGGGGATTCTTATGGGACTTGCCGATGAGATATACGTTGATTGCCGGAGGGTAGTGGCGGAGGTATCGGGGGAGCTTGGTATTGATACGGCGGAGGGTCTTGCGGCTATTTTCGGGGAGAGTGGGTGGGCAGACCTTAGGCGCAGGATTGACGGGCACTGTAGTCGTCTTTTGTGGCTTTTAGAGGCGGCTTTAGCGGCGGGGTTTGAGGAGGGGTTGTCCTTTTCGGAGTTAGTGAGGGAGGCGCAGGGGGCGGTGCGTTCGCCTAACACGTCCAAATTAATTTCAGATGCAAGGAAGAAGGGCGGATTCACTTCGTCATACGTTACGGACGGGGATTTATCCGCGAGGTTAGGGATACTATCATCGCCATTGGCGGCATTAACATTGCTTGTTCAGTGGATAGTATCGGCCTCATGGACAAGGATAAAACTTCTCGGGTTTCGCAGGCGTGGTGCAACGGGATACAGGGTCATACGTCATTCCAATTATCCGTGTCCGGTATGTGCGGCTGCGGCAGCTGTCATACATCCGATAGACGACATAGTAGTACCGCTTCATCCGAATTGCGTGTGTACGGTTGAAGCGGTGTACGATAAATAAGTTTTCGGTTATTTAATTTACTGTAGGGGCGTCCTTAACCGTTTGCATAGCGGCTGTATCTTTAAGGGCGTCCTTTTCATTTATTTCGGGGTTAAAGAGGTCTGTATGTCTTTCGACACAGGATGTGATTGCTTTTAGTATATCATTCAGCCATTCTATATCGAATACTGATGTTGAGTTTGCCATTTGAGCGGTTGCCCAAGTTTCGAGGGCGTCAGAGGCTTTTTGTTCATAGAGGGAGTTAAGGATTTGTCCGGCGATGGAGGCCTTATCGACGGAGAGGTCCCACAGTCCGGAGGATGTTCTGACGCGGATAGAGGCTTCATTGAAGTTCCACAGGAAATTCCCTGTGCGGTAGTCGTTAGTTTGTTCCATGGATAATAGTATTTTCGTTATTCGATTGTATTGGGTAGAGGAATATAACGGAGCCGCCACGTCCGTTATTACCTGTTTTGGCACCGCGTGTTTTGAATTCGCGTTTAACGGCAAGGGGCGCAAGGATACCGCCCATTTGTCTTGAGAGGGCGGCGCAGGAGAAGGCCACGGGTTTGCACTTATCATCCGTAGGGGTGATAGAGAAGTGGTTTTTAGAGAGCCACCCTGTGACGGGGTCGGCTGCGAGGACGGCCTGTCTTCTCATGTCTGCGAGTTGGTCGTCAGAGGCTTTGCACGGGGTAAATTCTCCGCCGTTATCGAGGAGGCGTTTACGTCCTTGCATTATCCAGTTAAAGACGCCCGGCAGTTCGGTTGCGCATATTTTTGCGGCAAGGCGTCGGTCTTGTCGTGAGGGAGGGATAGTGACGCCAAAGACGATAGGGAGGACGCGTCTGAAGAACGCGGGTGAGATATCTCTAAAACGTGGGGTTTCATTGAAAGCGAAAGCGAGGGGAGGGCATCGGAGGACAACGCTGCCTTGGTACATGCGCCAGCCGTGTACCTCATTAGAGGAGGCGAGGGCTTTAAGGGCGGAATCGAAGGATGCGCCTTTGCGTGTATCGGCCGCGAAGTTAAGTCTTCGGCCTTCTATTTCGGTAAGGAATTTCGGGTCGGTTAGTTGGGCAGGGTCAAGAAAAGACATACCGCCTTTACCCATAACGTGTTTCATAACGTCAAACACTACGCTTTTTCCATTAGCACCGCTACCGATAAGGAACGCCATTTTTTCAATAGATATTTTTTCTCTATCTATATAGCACATACCGAAGAACTCCTGCAGGTTAGCGCGAGCGGTGTCATCGGGGAGCACCTCAGAGAGGAATTTTTCCCACAGGACGGGTTTTTGTACGGAGCGCATAGGGTAGTCAGCTTTCTCGGTGCAGATGATTTTCGGGGTAAAGGGGAGAGTATCGGCCTTATCCATATCATAGATACAATCCTCAAAGCAGATTTTACTACGGTCGGGTTGGGCGCGTTTACGGGAGAGGACAGTGAACGGGGTGTCGCCCATACGTCTTATATCCGAGCATCCGATGCCCATATCGTACAAAGAATTAAGGACGGCTTCTTTCATTTCCTTAACCTCAAGAGGGACATAGCAGCGTCCGTCATAGATACAGAGTCTTTCTCCGACATACATAACGGAGGATTCCTCAAGCATACCACGAATTATCCGGACATACGAATCCACACGGGAGTACGAGCCACGGTTACCAGAAGCAGCTATGAAATCCTGCGTACGTTCCGCACACAGTTTTCGCAGCTCCGTATCAAACACCTGTCCGGCTGTCATTTCTTCACATACCATACAAATCTTCTATCCTTACGGTCAAAGGCACTACAGAGTACGGAGCCACAACGAGTGGGGCCGTGTGAGAGGTCACAGCCGGAACAGGCTTCAGAGAAATGAATGTCCCTTGGTACTGGTACACACTCGAACTCCTCACCGCGTATTACTACCGTATCTCCTAATGGAACGTCCCTCTGCGGTAACATTGGACGCTTCTGTCTTACTCCACACATTTTACCCACCCACCGCAACACAAGATTACGCTCCGCGTCTGAAATATCCCGACCCGGATACAATATCCCGATTATGGCCTCAACCTTTGCCTCTATTTCTTCCATATCGCAAAATTAAAACATTTTTCCCTTTCATAATAAGCAAAATACTTGATTATCTTCAACAAATAAAGCTATTATCTGAAAATCAATTACTTACAATATTTTTTGTAGCTAATTTGAAAGATAAAACGTTTAATAACGCAAAAACAAGAAAAAACCACTCTTTTTAATAATTTTTTTCTTATTAATACTGAATGATTTAAAACGTTTCCTATATTATTATATCCTCACACCCGCCTAAATTTTTCGCGCATAAAAGAGAGGGAAAGTCTTATTTTAATACTATATTCTTATAATAACTTATTATTTAATAATTTAAAACGTTATAGATTTGCGATTTCTAAAAAGTTAAGTTATTGAGTATCAGCAATAAAAATCATTCGCGGTTTTTTGACTTTCCGGCATTTTGGCCGTCTTAAGGGTAAAAAAATAAAATAAAAAAAATTCTCGTGATGTGGTGGTCACCGTCTCGGCTCGTCCGCACCCCCTCCCCCTCCCTCTAATTTCGGGCACTTCCAGTCCGCAATATACGTAATTTAGTTGTAAATTATACCACCTTTGGCGACAAATTCAGGTTACATTATTCAAATAATCTTACCTACCTTTGTAACTCTTTGACTATTTGCCCGTTAGTTTTTGCCTTTGTTGCAGATATAATTCGCACTCTCCGCACTTTAATGGTGCATAAAACCTCGCTATGTCGTCCTCTTCCTTTTGCGGCCTTGCTTTCAATAATTGTGCCAAAACCTTAATTGTATCTAATAATTCCGCAGAGTCTTTAGCGTCATTAGCCAATCTTGACAATGCCGCCAATAATTGTTCAGCATCGGTGTAGTCGATGTCTCCGAGTTCTTGTTTGGCTCGATTTTTACCGAGCCCTTCATTCTCTACTACTTTAGTAACAGAGTTGTTACAATCTTTAGTAACAGAGTTGTTACATTCGTTACCCTCAACGCATTTACCGTTAGCCTCTTTGCCTTGCAGCATCTGCTCGATGTCCTCGCGGCGAATACCGAAATGAGCAAGCCAATTAGTAATACCGTCATCAATAATCCTTTGTCGAAGTGCATTCCATTTTGCGACTTCTCCGCGGAAATAATCCGCAACAGTCACGTGAGCCTTCCAGCGAGAGGCATAAGTATTATATGCCTTCGGAGCTGCATCCGGCGAGATAAATTGACAGTCACGAGACATACAATATAAATACTTCCAGTTCTCGATACCTTGAATTGCAGCAGCGGTTAACACGAATTTTTCGCGTTCTGACAGCCCATTCCTAATTGGTTTTTTCCCCGACATAACGTTTTAATTTTAGTTTAGTGTGAAAAAGCGAATTATTTAGAAAAGTTATTTTTTTTTGATTCTACCCGCAAATGTAATTTATTTAGGCGGTAAAAATAAGTAATCCGCTAAAAAATAATTTTGATAAAATGTAATATTATTTGTGATAATCAAGTAATTTACGTATCTTTGTATTGGAGATAAGACAAAAGCCCTGCATCTTATCTCACGACAAAAATTATGCAGGGTGCTAAAATTTAAAGATATGACAAAGATAGCAAAAAAATTCAAAGTGAAAAGAACAACGCGAGAGTCAAAAGTTCGCGAAGAATGCAGAATGCCAAATTCGAAGAAACAAATATAAATGCCTAATTCTTCTGGCGTTATACGAAGGCTAAACCTGTAAACATTTTAAATCATGAAAACTTTTAGAGAAATAACAATCGACAATGGAGCAACTGAAATGCATTATGCCGCTAATAATAGCGCGATATATGAGCTTAAAAGCGCACGCGCAAAGGATATGTATACCGAATTTGTAGCGCGTTATGACAGGCTTCCGAATTCACGGTGGTACAATAGACATTTCGATTTCAAACAAATCAGCAAATAGGTTATTTAAACGATTTTATATCTCTCTCTAGCCCCGGTCGGAGGACGGCAACAGCGAGCGACACGCTGCCGGGGCGCTATTGAAGTAGCAATTTAATGCTACTTTTTTTTTAAAAAAAAACATTTATATGCAATCTTTAATTAATAGCGCGCTATCTTCTGGAGTGCAAGGAAAGGCACTGGCCTACCACCTCCGCGAGATTGGCGTAACTTCGTGGAAGGCATTAAATGCCGCCGCGCTTTGGAAATTTAGAGACGAATTAGCCCGGACGGTTGCCCCATCCACGGTAAAAACTTATTGCGCATCGTTAGCCGCTTTAATTGAACGAAATGCCGATAAATTAAAGCTTCCGGCAGACTGGCGGAAGGCTCTCCAAGTGCGCGGAGAGTTACCCATTAAAACCTATTTGACGACATCTGAACTGGCACAACTTCGGATAGTCACCACCTCTACCCGAAAACAAGCATATGTAAAGGCGGTATTCATAGCAGCTGCTATGACTGGGCAAAGACTTTCAGATATTACGACCACACCACCCGAAGCAGTTCAAGGAGGGGTGCTCTCTTACAACTCAATCAAGACCGGACAAACGGCCACCGTACCCGTATCGGCAAGTACCGAGGCACTTATACACGAAGCATCCGAATTTAACGGCTCGATAACCGTTAAAGGATTCAATGAAATCATACGCGAACTATGCCGAAAGGCCGGAATAAATACCCGTGTACGAGTGTTCAAAGCAGGCAAAGCCCTAACAGGCGAAAAGTGGCAATTTGTTAGTAGCCACACAGCCCGTATAAGCTTCTGCACGAATTTAGCCCGTATGGGTGTGCCTATCATTGATATTTCACGAATGGCAGGGCATAGCTCCATATCTATGACTGAACGATATATCGTGCCGACCGCGCCAAGGCTAAACGAACAGGCCATGCGGTATCTAGGTAATTAATACTATATTTGCATTTGCGCAACAAAGCGAAACAACCAAAATAACTATGGCACGCTATAAATTTACCGAGGGTGCAAATAGATGCACCCTTTACGACACGGAAACGGGCATTCAAATAAGCTTTCCCCCTCACAGGTACAATGAAGAGCAGGAAGTATCATGCACTGAAGATATGACAGGATACACAGCCCCCGAACTTGCCCACATCATGAATGACGCCGCAGACTATATGCGCAGGCATCATATCGGAGTAGCAACGGATGCTGTTTACGGCTTTGAATTCTCTGAAGATGATTCCAGGCTCTTTCTTTGCCACTTTAAAGAGCCTATATGGAAAATAGAATTATTAGTCGGAGAATCTGTAGACGACTTAGCCGAAACCCTCATAAAAGCTGCGAAATGGCTAAAACAAAATAATAACTCCGAACAATAGAATCAATGGGCACGGTGGGTGGGTACGGTCGCGAATGGCTCTAACCAATCAATGGGCACGGTGGGGAGGGTATACGACCGAGAATAACTCCGAACAATCAATTGGCACGGTGGGGAGGGTATCAACTTGGAGTACAATCGGCAAAACCGTCCCCCGTTCCGTCCCGAATGCTCACTATAATGCTCGAGAAACGTTTTTTTATTACCCTGAAAGGGTACTGAAAAAAAAATCTTCATAATACTGAAATTCAGTGATTTATACTGAATATCAATGAGTTAAGGTACTTAAAATCATAATTAAAATTATAGTTTTAAGTACTTTTTTTCATTATTTTTCAGAAAATCCGTCCCCTTTTCCGTCCCCTTTTATACCTTTGTGGCATGAGAGCGAGCATAAATTTTTATCTGAAGAATCCGAACTCGGAGACTTCGCCCGTAGTACTCGTAATAAGAACGGGCGGCAAGACTATTAAAGAGGCGACAGGCGTGTCCGTAAAAACAACCCAATGGAGGCGGCCGAAAAAAGGAAGACAATACCCGACCGAACCAATCGCGGCTGCAAAGTTTGACGAAATAGAGTGCCGGATAAAAGAGGTACTGCCAAACGCCAAGGATATAGCCTATCTGAAACAAGTTGCCCAAAATGCAATCAAAGGCAACCCTACCCCCATTTGCCCAAAACGCCAATCCTTTTTTGAAGTCTCTGAAGAGTGGGTTAAGGAAGCACGCACCGATGCCCGACAAAGGCGGGCGGAACTCCGTACTTTGAGGAGGATGTTACCCACTGGCGCAGACTGGGAGACTATCGATACCGCGACATATTTATCTTTGGTTAAACAAATGGACGCGCACGGGTACGCCAAAAACTATCAAGGCACAATTATAGCCAAACTTAAAGCAATCATGAATCGCGGCTTCATGTTGAAGTATCACACGAATACCGATTATAGAAGCTTCAAAAAATTCGACATGACCGGAGATAGTATCGCCTTGACACAAGAGGAAGTCGACAAATTGTGGCATTTAAAATTATACCTGCCCGAAGAGAAAAAAGCCCGTGACCTGTTCATAGCAGGCGTTTATACCGCTGCCCGATTCTCCGATTATTCGCGCCTCACAAAAGACAATATAAGTGCAGATGGGAATATATCCTTTATCCAAGCTAAAACTGGCTCTAAAGTCATCATTCCGGCCGCATCGCGCTTACTCCAAGTCATAGAAAGAAATGGAGGTAGCGTCCCTCACCTTTCTATGGCGGTATTTAACCGTACACTAAAAAAGGTCTGCAAAAAAGCAGGCCTAACAGATACGGTTATACTATCTAAAAGCCGCGGAGCCAAGACGGAAGAGGTGCGTGTCCCTAAATACGAGGCCGTATCAAGCCATACGGCAAGGCGAACAGGTTGTACTCTGCTTTACCTGTCAGGCGTTCCCACAAGGCGCGTAATGATGATTTCCGGACATCAGACGGAAGCTGCGTTCTTTAGGTATATTCGCGTAACTCAAAAACAGAACGCGGAATTGCTATCTTCAAATCCGTTCTTTACGAAAAAATAAACTATTACGACTGCTTATCTGCAACCTCAAGCAATGATAGCAGCCTATCAATAACGCTTTGGGCACGGGCAAGGCTGCGCCTCAACTCGGCATTCGCCTTCCTTTCGCTTTCAAGTTCAGAAGATAAAGAGGCCACTTCCGTTGCGCTTGGAGTGGCTTCGACCGTTTTGGCACTTATCGTCATTTCGTCACTCATACCAAGCAAATAATACGGAGAGACATCCGGCCACCGCTTGAGAATCGCGCGCATTATTGCTTTACTGAAGCCTGTGCGCCCTTTGGCTATATCATATAGCGACTGTTTATTTATCCCCGTCATACGGGAGAATTCGGCCGTATTGTCATCGCACCGCGCCTCTATAAGAGCGCGCATCCTATCTTTATCCGTATACATATCATTTCTTCGATAGCGCGGCTATCGCTTCGGATAACCGCCTTATAGTCTCCTGCTGAGACCTTATCAACTCTTGCACGGAATCCGCGCCCGTATGGTTATTAATATCACGCCCTGCAATACTTCCATTATTTAGTCCTGTATTAGTTACTGTTGGTGCCAAGCCGAAAAATTCCGTCAAGGGAATCCCCGTGGCTCCGCTTACTCTCTCAATCGTCCCACTCTTTACGTCTTGAGACATTAACAGTGCCGACATGTTCTGTTGTGACTCTCCAAGCCGCGCCGCTAACTCTTTTATCTTTATGCCATGCTCGGCCAATACTTTCTTTATGCTCTCACCCGTCATATCTGTAACACTAAAAGAAATATTTGAATTTTTTTGAAAAAAAATCAAACTTTTCCTTGTAAATCAAAAAAACCTTTGTACCTTTGTTCTGTAATCAATCAAGTAATTGTAAGCACAACAAAAAACTTGCCGTTACGAGGTGATTATCAAAAGTGTGGCTGAAGTTTCAAGCCACGTGGGGTAGCGGCCTACATCGCCCGAACAGGGTCAGAACAGGTACGAAAACGGTTTTAGCCGTTAGATACTGACGCCGCCGATGATTGAATTAAAATTAAAATACCAATCAGTTCGGCAAGCCGTAATGCAGCAGGATTTTTCCTCCGGTCACAAGCCCGACAAATGCAGAGTGCGGTTTTTTTAAAAAAAAAGATAAAGAGTATGGATACACAGAGGATAGACACGCTCGTAAGTGAGCATAAGTGGCAAACTTTAATAGAGGAGATACCGATTGGGGAGAGTGTTCTCGATTTGCCCGACAGGAAAGCGTTTATGTCGTTACGGGCAACAGCATACCTGTACAATATGTTCCCCGAACATAATTTCAAGGTAAGAATATCATATTCAAGCAAAACAAGTCGGCTAAAACTTATTAAGGAAACTAAAAATGAGAACGAGACAGACACTACTGCAATGTGTTGACGATATGCAGAGACAATTAGACGTTATCCGTGCAGCTCTTGATGACTGTCTTGATGAGGAGTTATTAGGGTGCAGGGAGGCTGCTATCGCGGCAGGTGTCACGCCTCAGACGATTTCCGCATGGATTCGAGAGGGAAGATTAAAGAAAAGAAGCAGGCAAGGCCGAACAGGATTACTTCGCAGTGAGGTTTTACAATTAAAAAGGAATAGAGCATGAAAGAGTTAGGTATAGCGTTATACGTTCTCGGTGGGGCGATAGCCCTATTTGGTGGCGGCCTTTGGTGGCTACTTGGATGCATGATAATGATTGCAGGACAAGGCTGTCTCGATAGGTCAGAAACTGATAAGTCAGAAACGCGCGTAAGACGGTAAAGGTGCAACGCCCACGATGCAGTAAGGTTCGATTCCTTACCGCGCGTCCCGAAACAAGCCCGTGAGGGTGAGCCAAGGTTTTTCATCTTAATAATACACTGTTGTTTTGCATTGCTCGTGTAGTCCGGTAAGGGTTCTCCGGTTAGTCAACGGAAGCAGGGTTCGAGTCCCTGCCACGAGCCGAATTAATTAACAATATAATGAGAGAGAAAGATTTAGAGAAAATGCGTGAACTTGCTTCCGCTTCAGAGTACGCAACAGAAATTTATATCCGCGTCGGCAAAGACGATGACCCTGTAACGGAATTTCGGGTTAATTATGTGGCCGGAGCTTTTAAAGTGTGGACGATTGACCATTGCCCCATATTTTCAAAAAAAGTCACCTCACGGAATTTTGAATCGGCAGAAGAGGCTATAACCTTTGCTACAGAGGTCGCCACACGAATTAATAACAACGAGCATAAGACGTGTAAAGAAATAAATGACTTCATATCGGAGTTTGAACAAAAATAAATCATGGTTATAGAAAAACAATGTCCGAGATGCAACGGTACAGGGGTAATATACTTCGTTTTTGACCGGATAGACCGGAAGAAGCCATCTGTCGAGTGTACGCGCGAGGCGTATATGTGCCTTGCCGACGATGAGGACGAGGCCGAGGAACGGGGGCTGCGGTGGGTACAACAAGACGAAGCAACCTGCCCCGACTGTCACGGGGAGGGCGTTATTTACGAATTAAACGAAAAGGAATATGACGAAGACGAGCGATAGCCCGAAAGGGTTGTGGCCAAAGTTGGCCGAGATACAACGAAGCCTCAGAGGGCTGCTGCCGGACGCAAGCGCGGTAAGCTATAAGTATGTTAGCGGAGCTAAACTTCTCGGGGTTTTACGCCCTAAAATGGACGAATTAGGCGTAATGTTGAAACAAGAGGTAACAAGTATTCACAATGAGCGGCAAGACTATGCCACACGCAACGGCAATAAGTCCGAAATTTTCACAACCGTGGATATGCGGTTCACGTGGGTAGACACTGAAAGCGGAGAGACTTCCGAATGCGTGTTCTCGGCAAACGGTATGAACAACTGGGATAAAGGACTGGGGAGTGCCCTCACCTATGGGGAACGCTACTTCCTTCTAAAGTTCTTCCATATCCCGACCGATGAAGATGACGTGGACGCAATAACGCGAGAAGAGGCCGAAACTCCAAAGCAGGCAAAACAAGCCCCGAAACGGGTTATTGTAAGGCCGGGTGACCAAAACTACATGAACATAGTCAAACGTGTTCAGAGTGGCGATAATGACGTCATAAAGAGGGCAACAGGAGCAGGGTGGGAGTTCGACCCGACCGCCCTTGATATGCTTAATAGTTTGATTGCTGAAAGTAAGAAGAAATGAGCAGCTTGTACGATTTGCAGGCACTCGCGTTTAAGACGGAGTGCGAATTAGAAGAGAACGGCGGTGAGTTGACCGAGGAGATACAGCAGGCTCTATCTACTACCGAAGAACAGATTCCGGCAAAGATAGACGCCTACAAGGGGTATTTGGATTTTCTGAAAGGGCGACAGGCGGAGCTTGACGAGACAATCAAGGCTATACAGGCGAAGAAGAAAGCCGCCGCAAACGCCGAAAAGAGTGTACGGGAGTTTATTAAGTTCACGATGAAAGCATTCGGCCTTGACAAGATAAAGGGCGAAATATACACGGCTTCTCTGCGAACAGCACCAAGCGTTGAAGTTGATGAGGATTTAGCCTTAATGCTTTATCGCGAGAAAGTATTGAAAGCCCTCGAGTGGTTGCCGGATTGGGTAAAAGTAGAAATTAAGGTAGACAAGACGATAGCGAAGAAGTCGGCCAAGGATATGGAGATTTTGCCTGCCGGATTCAGTCGCGGAGAGACAGACACGCTCACTATACGATGATAACAATTAGCAATGGCGATACCGAGCAATTAGTTAAGTTGTTAAGGGATTATATATCAAGGATTGAAGTACACAATCTTACAGATTATAACAGGCGTCGTATCGCTAAATTACTTTTAACGAAGATAGTCACTAAATGGAAGAGTATAACTACGGATTAAGGCCGGATGATATAACGCCCTTCGTTTGCCCTGCCTGCGGTCTAATCATCAACGGTGACACGGATGAATTGCGGCGTTTAATACGGAATCATTTAAAAGAGTGTCCCGATTTAGCAGGGAAACGTGTCGTGACGAATGAATATGGCGTGTTACGGGCGGTTAAAGGCGAAGGCTCTAAAACCACGGGACAGGATAAGGTAGCACCGAAGCAGACGGCGTGGAAATACTACCGTCAACCAGTAGAGGTTACCTATCCGGATGGAAGTCAGGAAGTGTTCCCGAATATAACGCAAGTCGCGCTGAATTTAGGGATGTCTCGGTATATTATCTTCCGGAGAATCCGTAAGGGTCCGACTGTTAAAGGTAGATTTAAAGGATATAAGTTTAGATTCGTAGGCGATGAAAACATACAAGATAGCACTTGCACGACTATTTCCGGAGTGGCACATGAGGGCAGGAGTGGTGACGCGGTTTAAGGAGCATGTACTTGACGGAACAAAGCATCATGCCGTGTTGCCAAATTTCGATATTTGGAATAGGCGGATGAAAGAGATTGAGGCTGGAGAAGCCGCCCTTGAGATTGCCGAATACGCGCGAAGTCCAATATCGAGTGTGCCTTTTTTAAGGTTGACGATAGAGGACGGCATCGGGCTACAGCTGATTAAGTTCAGAAGTGACGGCATGGTCTATGAGATAGACGGAATGCATTCGGCAGGGTTTAACGACCTTGTACCGGATAACGAGGGTTTGCCTGCATTATACTTTCGGAATTGGATTCTACATTCAGAGAAATTATATGAGCCATTTGCAATAGTCCATTTTGGGAAGTTCCGGTATAAAGGGTGTAAAGAGGATTATAGAAATAGCAAGTTTCACAAGAATTATAAAAACAGAGAGTTAACAGATGTACAACAAACAACTAAACATAACGGAGATTGACATTACGGCTCAAAACGATATTCAGGTATTAAGCGATTGGAGACGTTCAATAGAAATGCAAATTACGGAAGTATTAACCACTGTCGAATATAACAAGCAGGCACTATCACCAAACGGCAAGAAGCTGCTTGGCTATCTGACATTATTCCGGAAGCTAATAAACATCCGTATAGGGGAAGTGAAGTTCGCATCGGGATACAGGAGTGAGAGTTCAAGGCGGAAGGATAGGGCACTATCAATGCTATTTATGAACAAAGCTAAAGAGTTGTTAGATGCGGAGACGTATAACAATATTCTCGATGCAGCAAAGAGCGCAGAGGTATTTGCCCCGACCCACTATGAGGTAAAAGAGATAGACACGGACACCCCTTCAGAGGAGATATTCTAACAGCATCGTTTTGCTGACATCGGCAAAATATTGCATAAGTGAAAAACTATGCGTATCTTTGTGATGTTCAATAAATATACGTGGCGAGTTTGGAAGCTCTGCCCTTAAGACGGTAGGGTATTTTTTTTAGTACTCGCTTCCATAGAGAGAAAGATATATCGACATTTTTTGGTGTATCGTCCCTTGGCCGCATTGTAATGATGCCGCCGTGCTTCCACGTATAAGCATTGAACAAAGGGTCGCGGTGCACCTTTTTTTTGTGTACCTCGGCACATGTTTAATGTTCAAAATTATACGTAAATGGAGCAAATTTCCGTTTTTAACAATCCGATGCTCGGGGAACTTCGCACTTTAGGGACTTCAGAAAATCCCATGTTCTGCGTTAACGACCTATGTAAGATTTTAGGATACGCCAATGCTCGAGCTGCTATTTCAAGACATGTAGATTCCCCCGATGTAACGAAACGCGACATAGGGGTAGTTACAAGCAAGAAGATTGATGGCACCGATGCCGTGCAGATAATTCCGATGAACTTCGTGAACGAATCGGGGTTATATGCGCTAATCTTTGGCAGTATCTTCAACAGTCCGCAGTTTGGGCAATTACGGACTATTGGTTCTTCCGAATGTCCGCTTTTCGCAGCGGCTGATTTATGTAAAATGCTTGGCTATTCCAATACGAGTAAGGCTGTAAAAGACAATACCGAGCCGGAAGAGCGGTATAACTATTCGTTAGAGCGGGGCGGAAAGATGTTATTTATCACCGAGAGCGGACTTTACTCCTTAATTCTTAGAAGTAATAAGCCCGAAGCTAAAGTGTTCAAACGGTGGGTAACCGCAGAAGTTCTTCCAAGCATCCGCAAGGCAGGTGCCTATATTTCAGACCAGCGAATCAAGGCATTAGAGGCCGAGAATGAGAGCCTGCGCAAGCGGATTGCGCCTCACGCAGGAGAGTACCGCAAAGACATCCTTCTCAACAACAGGCCGAGGATTGGATGTTATAATAATTGAAAAGTGTTGCAAAAATCGAGAATAAACCATATATTCGCAGTGTTCAATTTTACGGTATAGCTGTGACCAGCTATTAATATTTTATAGACGCCTTACTGCGTCATGTGTCGGGTGTACAGTGATGTCCTCGGAGATTTACCGTAATCTTGAACAACACATGATGCAGTTTTTTTTGTTCAAAACAAAACGGTTATGAGCACAACACTCACAAAAAGCAGCGGTATTGAAGATATAAAAAGATACTTCAATACTATCTTAGAACTCGCACAAACTAATAATGAGTTCCCCGTCAATTTTAATTCAGTCTGGCATCTTGTTTATAAAGACAAGCGTTCCGCAGTTCGAGAGTTGAATAATAAATATATTCAAGACGTTGATTTTCAGGCGGTGCGCAAAAATGTGCAGGCCTCGAATGAGTTCGGCTCTACATGGACAGATGAATATTATTTATCCGTTTCCTGTTTAGAGTTTTTTATAGCAAGGAAAGTACGGCCTATTTTTGAAGTGTACCGTCAAGTATTCCATTTCGGTTTTAATAATAATGCTATTTCAGACCAACGGATTAAGGAATTAGAGGCCGAGAATGAGAGCCTGCGCAAGCGGATTGCGCCTCACGCAGGAGAGTACCGCAAAGACATCCTTCTCAACAACAGGCCGAGGAGCACCTCTGCTATTGCATACGGCTACGGGCTTAATACGGAGCAGTTCTTAGACCTATTAGACAAGACTTTAGGCCTAACACAGAAGATAGACGGTTCGTGGCAATTACGACCCGAATACAGGGATATGGGACTTTGGCAATACCTTCTTCCGAAAGAGGCTCTAATTAATGAAAGGGCGTCTATCATGTGGACAATACAAGGCCAACTCTATGTCTATGACAGACTTGCCTTTAAGGGCTTATTCCCGATACCGGAATCGCTATAATAACAATAATACTAACCAACGAGAGACGCTCGGAAAAGTCTCTGTATCACACGTTTATTCATGGACGAAATAGAAAAAACGGTAAAGGCGATTGCCTTGGAAGCTGCCAAGTCAGGCGCGACCGTCAATATAACATTCTACATATACGGCAGTGTTGCCGGACGGGACGTTAATAATGACGTTCAAGAAGTCCGCAACGCATTAACAGACAACAAATAATAACACGCAAATAGCCTCGGTTGACAGTTTCCAAAATGGAAATTGTTAGCCGGAGGCGTATCAAAATCAACGAAATATGGAAAAATTTTACAGAATAAACAGAAATAGCCAGTTTCTTGTCTCAGGGGTAGCGAGAATTGAGCTTGGACTAAAAGGCAATGAGCTAATCGCTTACAGCATAGTATCATCTATTGCAATGTTTACCGGAACGACAATGACGAATCCGGCCGAATACATATCTGAATTTATCGGAATAACCAAACAAGAAGCCTCTCAAATCCTTAACGAGTTAGTCCGCAAAGGCTTGATGTTCAAAGACACACGTTTGGTTCAGGGTTTAGCCGAGCCGTCATACGGTGTAATCTAAAAGCAATAGGGTATGATTAAAGATGATAATTATTGCGTTATCCGACATTCGGATTTAAAGCGCGGTCTGAGGGGTAATACCTTATTGATTTATGCGCTTATTCGGGGATTAACTCAAGATGAAAAGACGGAGGGTTTGGCAAATGCAACAGCATTAGGAAATTTTCTCCTAATGAAGAGAGAAAACGTTTGGCGTGCTCTTTCGGATTTACTTGATAAAGGATTAATAATCAGATACTCTGTTAATAGAGACGGAAAAGCAATTATCCTTTTCAAAACGAATCCTCACTCAGATAGCGTATCAAAATTACACTGCGTATCAAAATTACACTGCGTATCAAAATTACACTCTGATAGAGTATCAAAATTACACTCTGATAGAGTATCAAAATTACACTCTGATAGAGTATCAAAATTACACGATAATAATATTAATAATAATAATATTAATAATAATATTAATAATAAAATTAAAGAAAATACTCTTACGAGTATAAAAGAAAAAAAAGAAAAAGACCAAGAAAGCGATTTTCCCAAAATAGGAAAAAGTGCTTCAGAGGCCGACTTATCGGAAACGTTCACTAATCCCCCCTGCGCGGAAGCGCAAAGAGAAAAAGAAAAAATTGCGCCAAAAAGAAAAAGAGAAAGTAATCCCCCCACGTTTGACTTCCGACAGGCACTGCTTGATTCCGGTGTGAGTGATGAGACAGCTCGGGATTGGCTTATTGTTCGGAAAAAGGCAGGGGCGATGAATACTGAAACAGCGTTCAAAGTTTTGAAGAAAGAATTTGAAGAAGCCAAAAGCAACGGAGTAAGCGCAGAGGACTGCATCGTTATGGCGACTGAACGTTCTTGGCGTGGGTTTAAATTCTCTTGGTACTGCAAGGAGAAATTTAGAGAGAAAGGCAGTCGAGACAATCGAAGAAACGACTATTACGGCAGGCCACTCTCTCCTGCTGATATAACCAAGCATTGTAATAGCGAATGGGAGGACGAGAATGGGAACAGAATCTGACAGGGTAAAAATCATTGGTGAGCGGTTAGCCTCAATGTTTACAGAGGAGGACTTCAGACCAAGGACGAATTACGACTTGAACGAATCACTCTCGGTTGTTAAGGCTATTGGGAAGAGGCTTTGTCCGGAGTTTAGTATAGACGCCGACAATAGGGCGTTATATGAGAATCTTATTCGGTGGTGTCATTCAGACCCGAATCTTATGGCAAAGAATCCATTCACAGGAGCGGATATAGCCGGAGACCCGAAGCGCGGAATCTACATAGCAGGAGGGACTGGCACAGGCAAAACAATGTCGCTTCTCGTAATGTCATACTATTGTCGTCTGTACGGTCTTAAATTGTTCATGGGTACGGAGACGCGGCTATTAGCGTGGAAGTCTGTTGCAGCGGACGAAATATCGAGGACGTATGCCAAGACTGGAGACATTTCTGAATACATAGGACGGGAGATTCTTTGCATACAGGATTTGGGCAATGAGAGTGAGGCGTCATCATATATGGGCAATAGAGTTTATGTAACGCGCCAGTTGATATGCACACGGGCGGACAGGAGGCGCGGTTATCTACTTGTGACAAGCAATATGAAGATAGCCGGAGACAAAATTGCGGCAGCTTATGACGATAGGACGGCATCACGCCTTGCGGACATGTGTAACTACTACGAACTCCGTGGACGCGACAGACGGAAACAGCGTTTTAGCCCTCAATACTAATATTTGGCTTTTTTTAGCCGTTTTTAGCGACTTTCGCGCGTAAAAGGTATAACTTATCATCTAATACAAAAACAACTCAAAATAAAACGTAAAAATGAGACATGTAATTTTTAGCGGTAATCTTGGCGCAGACGCAGAGGCCGCAACTTTCCAAAGGCAGGACGGGACAACCTTTGATGCCGTCAAGTTCAGAATCGCCACGAGAGAGGGGCGAAGCAAAGATGCGGAGACGCTGTGGGTATCGTGCATTTGGAGTGGGAAACATGACGGAATCCTGCCTTTCCTCAAGAAAGGTGCGGGCGTAATCGTGACGGGTTCACACACGGTTGCAACGTTTACAGGAAAAGACGGCCAAATTCGTATCGATGAACAAATCCGCGTGCAGAATGTCGAGCTAATGCCGAGAGGTGAGGCACAAAAGACCGAGAATGTCGGAGGCTTCCTTACCGGAGCTGCGCAACTCAAGGCGCAACAGGTAACTGAAGAATCACAAGACTTACCGTTCTAATGACCGTTCAGAAAATCGGAGGAAAAGTGAAATGGCGGACACTATGCGGAGAGGAGATAGGGAGGGTTGAGGGTTACCGGATTTGGTATGATGTCCGCCTTGATAACGGCAAGAATATGCTTGTTGATTCTCTTTCTTCAGAACTAATAGACGATAATACCACTAACGAGCGCAAATAGCGTAGCAGATTCGGAACTTTTCGCCAGTACCGATAAATTCTACCTCGTTAGAAAAACAAGCGAAAATAAAACGATAAAATGGATAATAGAAGAAAAGAGGCTGACGCCGAGATACACGCTTCGTCTATCGGGGAGGAAGCGAAACTCTGCGCCCTGCTTGCCTTGACTATGGATATCTTGCTCCACGACTTTGACGCGAGAATCCGTGCGGTGTACAGAAGGCATGGACTAATTGCGGTAGAAAACAAGGACAGCCTACTCAAAGGATTGCACAGGTATTCAAATGCTTACAAGATTGCCTGCGGTTTGTACGAAAGGGACATAGAACGGCATATCCAAGACGCTACTTTTGGATTTAAAGGCGTTGAGGCGTATGACGCCTTCCGAATGGCCGCAAACCAATTCGCGCGGTTCGCAATGCTACTTGTCGATAGAACAGGCATGATTGAGAATAACGCCAAAATTTGGGCGTACATAAAGAGGTTTAAATCGTCAGGACGGTTTACGGATGATGATATTAAGCGTTTAACAATGGATTAATTATCATAATTATCATAATTATAACAATATGAAAGCGAAAGTAAAAGTAAGAGTAATGAAGCAAGGGCGTTTGCCCGAATCAATCGACAAAGGTGAGTGGGTAGACCTTTGTGTAGCGGAAGAGACAAAGATAAAAGCCTACGACTGGACATACGTTCCACTTGGTGTAGCAATGCAATTGCCTGCCGGATATGAAGCGTATATCGCTCCGAGGTCGTCAACATGGAAAAACTTCGGAATCATCAGTTGTAATAGCCTTGGGATTATAGATAACTGCTATTGCGGCAATAATGATGAGTGGAAGTTCCCTGCTTTGGCTTTCCGTGATACAGAACTCCATGCTGGGCAGCGCGTCTGTCAGTTCCGGATTACCCTCAGTCAAAAGGCGACTATGTGGCAAAAAATCAAATGGCTATTC
>ERZ808262.174-NODE-174-length-46840-cov-4.066132_pt1 | contig 46840 bp, 38 predicted proteins | sample MGYA00520895_ERZ808262 | MGnify/ENA primary metagenome ERZ808262 (study PRJEB31516, sample SAMN03275588) | gut metagenome | biome: mammalia-associated habitat; material: feces | host: Papio cynocephalus | place: Kenya | collected 2012-08-02 ... | reverse complement strand
AAACCGGACTCTTTCAAGATATTGTGGCTTGCTGTGTTAAGTCGATAAGCATTTAGTGCGATTTCCCGAAGCCGCTCCACGGCTTCATCGTCATAGAGCTTATAGCCATCGTTTCCCACCACCGAGTAATTGGCATATGCCGCGGCCTGGACAACATTTTCGTGGTGGAAATAATACAAATGCTTCCGTGTGAGCCCGGTAAGAGCGCACACCTCCTTGACCGTTTTATACTCTTTCATAGCCCGCATCCCTCGGTCTGAGTATAGAGCGTTCCCGGAGAACGCTTCAATAGCTGCGGATTCGGAGGCTGGCTTTCTTTCGACAATTGGAATGTACATAAAAATACCCCCTGTGATAGTGGCTCAGTGAGCCCTATCACAGGGGGTGTAAATTTTGCGAGGCCGTTTTTCCGCTATGTCCGCCGCCATTTTCGGATGGCATTTGTGATCCGGCGGTCGATGTCCAGCCGGGTCTGCTTACATTCCTTGGGGAACTGCCTGGCAGCCACGAAGGCCATCCGGACGAACAGGCCGGAGCCGACAGGCAGCATGGTCTTCATCATCCCCTCCGGGAACACATAGTGGGTGCCGTGGGCATAAAGGGCGACCTCCACGCCGCAGTCGTGGGGACGTTCCGCCAGCCGCTTTTCCATCCGGCGGATGTAGCGGGCGGTATCCCAGAGGCAGTCGTCCTCCGCGCCGATGAGCAAGAGCTTACCGTGGATTTTCTCCACTGGGATAAATTCCACCTCCGAAATGGGATGCGCCGCCTCGGACTCGTCGAAGAGCCGCCGGGAGGCGATCATATTGCCGGTTTCCTTGCTCTCCTTGGCGATTACCTGCCAATACTGGGGGTGGCCATAGCAGAAGGGCATGTAGGGTAGCGGCTTTCCCCGGTAAGAAAACAGGGATTCTCCTTCAATGGGCCACTCCCGGCAGCCGTCCCGCTTGCCCTGCTGAAAGCCCTGCCAGATGAAATCGCTGGGGGTCATGGCGATGGTCAGGCTCAGCTCCGGGAAATAGGCCGCCGCCGTCAGCGCCAGGGTTCCGGTGGTGGAGGCTCCGGCAATGCCGATCTTCCGGTTTCCCTTGGTTTTCAGCCAGCCGATGGCACGCTCGATCCGCTCCAGGGGATAGTTATGATGGCCGTAGTCCTTCCTGCCCGGAGACATGGTCAGAACGTTGATCCCCAGCTTTCGCAGCCACTTCACCGACGAGCGAGCCAGATAGTCCTCCGGGTCGTCGCCCAGCATGGCGATGAGAGCGCAGTCCGAAGGTTCTTCGCTTTCCCAATAGGCTCCATAAAAGCCCGCCGTCTCCACATCAAAATGGCTATGCTTCATACTTTGCCTCCCCCATTTCCTCAATCTCCCGAAGGCTCGTGACCTCCCGGCAAACGGCGCAGTGGGTCATCAGGGCGAGCCTCCGCCTTCCGGCAGACAAACCAGGCGATGCCCTTCACATTGCCAACCGTCACCTGGGCATACATCCCCTCCAGCCGTTCCTTCAGGCTGGAAAGGGTCTCGTAGGGCGGCGTGAAAAACTTCATAGGCTCGTAGAGATGGCGAATGAACCAGTCCGTCCGTCCGCACTCCCCGGAAACGTAGAAGCAGCCGCAGAAAACGCCGCCGGGCTTCAGCACCCGCAGAACCTCCCGGTATGCCGCCGCCTTGTCCGGGAAGGCGTGAAAGCCGTTGAGGGACAGCACCGTATCAAAGCTTCCGTCCGCAAAGGGCAAGGCTCCCACGTCTCCCTGCCGGAAGGTAACGTTTTTCAGTCCCAGGTGCTCCGCCTTTTCCCTGGCCTGACCCATCATGTCCGGAGAGTAATCCAGGCAGGTGATCTCCGCCTCCGGGATGGTCTTGTAAAAGGGCATGGTGAGAATTCCCGTGCCCACGGGCACCTCCAGAAGCATTCCGGAAAAGCCCTCCGGAATGCCGGACATAGCCTTCTGCTGGTAGTCTCCGCTCTCCGTCTTTCCCATGTCCCAGACCAGGCGGCACACCGCCCGACCGGGCAGTGTGGAGCAGGTCATCATGCCGTCATAAAAGCTGTTGCTCCCCGTCATGTGATAGGCATTGCGGATGGCATCTTTTCGTTCCATGTATTTTCCCTCAGCTTTCCAGAAATTTTTCCGCGTACCGGAGAAATTCCTCCGGACGCGCCATTATCAGTTCCCCATGGGCCATTTTCGGGATGCCGTGAATCCGAGCCTGGGGAAAATAGTGCTTGATGAAGCGGATATTCGCCCGGCGATCCCTCTTTTCGTCGTCGCCGTACCAATAGGTGATCTTCGTGTCGATTTTTGCCGGAGTTCTGGGCAAGGTGTAGTTGTTGGCAGACCAGAATACATTGCGGATCGTCCGATCGGAAAAGGTTTGCAGATACGCTTCCATTGCATCGTATTCCTTCTTCGGGTCATGCCCCGCCGGGGTGAACCGCTCCGGTGGATAGGCCGCCTCCAGAATGTCCCGGTGCTTTGCCGCGAGCTTGAAGCAGACCACGTCCCGCAGGAGCAGACCCTTGCGCAGGAGCCAGGGCAGCCGGTAAGGGGTAATGCCGCCGTCGATGATGGCTCGACCCACGGGAATTTCTCCCAGAGCCAACAGTCGGGTCAGGCAGGCTCCGCCCATGGAGCAGCCATAGGCGGCGTCCAGCCGGGTCACGCCGCGCTCCCCAAGCCAGGCACAAACCTCCTCCACCGTCTGTTCTACGGAGGTAAAGTCACCGGGATATTCCGGCTGATGGCCGTCATAAACCACCTGAAGCACATGCCATTTCCGAGAAAGCAGCTCGATGGTCTGTGTAAATGCCCACACGGGCTCTGCCGTACAAGGCAGGAACAGCAGTGTTCTTTTCTGCTCCAGGCCATGCTCCAATATCCGCAATTTCCATTCCTCCCCTGCCATTTTTGGAGTTAGTTATCGCTAACTTCCGCCTGGCTGAAAGGCTGCCCGCAGGCAGCCTGGCTTTTTCTATATCCTAGCAGCATTTTTCAAAAAAGTCAATATGTTCCGGGATAAAATCAGCCTGACAGGGGCAGACTGGAAATCGAAAGCCTCCCCAAAAAACTTTCTCAATTACCTACTTGACAGATGGGCAATCTTCGTGTATGATAACGACGGTTAGCAGACGCTAACCAACTGCAACCCTATCAGTTAGCTATTGCTAACCCCAGAAAGGAGCACGTTATGACCGTCTCCGACATTCTTTCCACCGGCACGTCCCTGGCCGGACTGGTCATACTGCTTATCGTTCTCTTCAAGCTGAAAAAATATTTCAGACGGCTGGCAAGGCAGCCGGAAAGGAGCGGCTGAAATGTCCGAGGATTACCTGATCCGCAACTGCGCCCCCACTCTGGCCGGGATCAAAACCGCGAATCTGTTCACCTGCCCCTGCTCTGACCGGGCGGAGCTGGTGTCCAGTCTGTGCCGGCTGAACCGGCTGCTCTGCCGGAAGGGACTTCGGGTGCTTCCCCTCCGGTTTTCGGAAAACAAGGCTCTGATTTATCTCTACCGCCCCCGGCAGCTGTCGGCAGACCTGCGTCATGCGGAAGCAGTGCGGATCCTGGATCCCCTGGGCTATGACTGCACCAAAAGCGAGCAGTGCCTGGTGCGCCTTGCCAGAAAGCTCCGTGCCCGGGAGGAATTTCCCCATGAGATCGGCCTGTTCCTGGGCTATCCTCCCGGAGATGTGTGCGGTTTCATCGAAAACAAGCCCTGCACCTGCAAATGCGTCGGCTGCTGGAAGGTCTACACCGATGAGGCCGGGGCCAGGCGGAAGTTCGCCCAGTACCGCAAATGCACCAGAATCTACTGCGATGCCTGGGCAAGAGGAATTGATATTGAACGGCTGACCGTAGCCGGTTGATATACCATCACAAATGGAAAGGTTGAATACATTATGAGTAAAATTGCTGTTGTTTATTGGAGCGGAACCGGAAATACCGAGGAAATGGCGAATGCCGTAGCCGAGGGTGCCAAGGGTGCGGGCTGCCAGGTCTGCCTGGCTCCTGCCGCCCAGTTCTCCGCGGATCGGATGGACGAATTTGACGCCGTTGCCTTCGGCTGCCCCGCCATGGGCGCTGAGGAGCTGGAGGAAAGCGAGTTCGATCCCCTGTTCCAGGACTGCCGGAGCAAGCTGTCCGGCAAAAGAATCGCCCTGTTCGGCTCCTACGGCTGGGGCGACGGCGAGTGGATGCGCACCTGGGAGGAGACCTGCCAGGGCGACGGCGCGAAGCTGGCCTGCGAGAGCGTCATCTGCCAGGAGACTCCCGACGAGGAAGCTCTGGATGCCTGCCGGAAGCTGGGTGCTTCCCTGGCCTAAGCAATCCTCATAGAAATACCTCCTAAAATTCCTCCTAAAATACACCCTAATCTCAATGGATACCTCCTAATGGATTTCCCTAATTGTGTATGGGCAGTGCCGAATGGCACTGCCCATATGCGCGCTATCGCAGGCTACCGGAAAGAATGCTGTCATTGCGAGCCGGCACCGAAATTGAAGGTGTCATTGCGAACCAGTGACCGATGTCACTGGTGTGGCAATCCCCCGGTTGAACGTAAAAACTTCCGGTTTTGGAACGAAAATGTTTGAAAATCAGAGGGATTGCCACGACAGTGTGCGCACTGTCTCGCAATGACACCGTATCTTTTGGTGCGCACTGGTTCGCAATGGCAGCATCAACCAGCCGCACAAAACCCCCGGAGGGAAAATTCCTCCGGGGGTCTTGTCCTTTTCGCTCAGCAAATCTCCGTGACCTGGTAGCCCAGACGCTCCACGGTCTCCTTCAGGGTCTCGTCGGAAACCGGCTGGCTGTAAGACACCGTAGCCGTTTTCTTGTGCAGGTTGGTCTTGCAGACCACCCCGTCCAGCCGGTCAATGGCCTTCTCGATCCGAGCCTGGCAATTGGCGCAGTGCATCCCTTCTATGGTCAGCACCCGCTGACCGATGGCAGGCTCCTCCAGCTTCTTGTGGGGTCGCTCCTCGCCACCGCCGCCGCAGCATCCGCCGCTTCCTTCAAAATGCTTTCTGCCGCTGTTCACGGCAAGCACAACAATCACCAGCAGGATTGCAATAATAATCACGTTTCCCATGGAAAGTTCCTTCTTTCAGTGTTATCTTGAGAGTTAGCAATCTCTAACCGGAATGATAATACATATCTCCCCGGTTGTCAAGTGCCAATCCTGCCAAAAAAGGTATTGACAATCGGGGCAAAATCCGTTATGATAGCTTTGCGGTTAGCAATCGCTAACTACGTCTGTCTCTATTTTTCCTGACAGTATTACCTTGCTTTTTCCCTTTTTCAAATATCCATTTTCCCCCGCAGCGATTTTCCCGTGAAGCCAAAAGCCTCACGGGAAAATCGTTTTTTATTCCACGGTCAGGCTCCACACCGTCAGCGCGGACTGGCGGAAGGGCTCCAGATCGTAGTCCCGCTCCCCGCCCACCAGGAGGCTGCCGTAATAGGGCTGGGTGGGACTGTCCAACCTGCCCAGAAGGGTGCCGCCAAAGCTGACAGTGTAGCTGCTGCCGGTCTTTTCGATGTCCAGGGTATTGTGAGTGCCGTCAAATACCAGGGTGCTGAAACCGGCTCCGCCGCCGACCTGAACGGTCAGAGTATTCCCGCTTTTGCGAACCAGCAGACCCCGATAGGCATCCACCTCCTCGTTGAAGCAGGACAGATAGGTGCCGTCCTGATCGTCCAGCAGCAAGTCCGCCGTCAGGTGCCAGTCCGCCTTCGGGTCGGCGTACAGCTGCACGCCGGTGTCCAAACAGGCTTCCCCATCTCCCCGGAAGGGCACGTCCAGGGTATAGTCCTCGATTCCGGCGTAGGCTCCTTTCCAGCCCTCCAGAATCTGCTCCCGGCTGGGGCTTACCCGGTTCTCCGCCGTCCAGCTGAGGCACTCCGCCGAGGATTTGGCGTTGTCGTAAAGCTCGAACCGGTCGATCTGCACCGCGCTGAGCCGACCCAGGGTGTTGTTGGCCATCCGCTCACAGCCCAGAAGCAGGGTTCCGCCGTAGCTTTCGCAGCCACTTTGGGCAGAGCCCGCCTGCTTGCCCTCTAAGTAGAAGGTGTACTGATCGCCGCTCTTGGTAATGGCCAGGGTTGCCCATTCCTTCTCCGGCAGTGCCAGCTTGGTGTAATAATTGCTGCCCACGACCACGTCCAGCATTCCATCCTCCGCCAGCCGAACCAGCAGACCCCGATAGGGTTCCGTCTCGCTGAAGCAGGAGAAAAGCACCTTCTCGCCGCTGTCGCATTGGGTAGCGAACCGGGCAAAAATCGTATAATCCCGGCTGCCGCTATAGAGGGTTTTCCCGGTGTCCAGGAATTCCACCTGGCCGTCGCCCGTGAAAGTCTTTCCCAGGATAAATTCCGCGTCCTGAGGGATGGCGTAGGCAAAGAGGGGGTCGCCGGTGCGGTCGGGCAGGTCGTAGTTGTCCTTGAGATACTGACCCAGAATGGCTGTCAGCTTGGCGCAGCCGGTGCTGTTCAGGTGACCGGCGGTGTCTCCGAAATCCGTGGCATAGTCAAAGCCATATTCCCGGAAGTTTGTCAGGCAGTCCAGCACCGGAATGCCCTCCTCCTTCAGATAGTCGTTGACGGTGTTGAGCCGAGCCTTTTCCGCCTCCGGGGCGGAGTAGGGAGCCTTCATGACCAGAAGGGGGATATTGTTCTTTTTGCACAGGTAGAGGATTTTTTTGAGATAGGTCATCTGCTTCTCCCCTACCGGCTGGCGGTCGGTGGTCTCGGAGGGTTCCGGCATGGGACACACCGCGTTCCAGTCCCGGGTGTTGTGCTCGGAGAGCCGGTTGTCCCAGAAATAGCTGTGGAAGTCCTCCTCCGTCAGCTCGGCGTACCGACTGTGGTACTGAGACAGGGGGAAGAAGGCATTGAGCCGATCCTTCGGTTCATAGGAGGCGAAAATGGCCTCCACCTTGTTCCGGGACCAGCGCAGACCCATGGTGTTTTTCACCGCGTTGGCGTACTCATAGTATTCCACATCATGGCTCAGGCACAGCTCCTCCAGCACTACCACCTTGGGATGCTGGGTTTTCAGTGCCTCGGCCAGATTGTAGTAGGAATTCCACACCGGCTGGGTGGCACCCCAGAGCTTATAGGCACCGATGCCATAGTCGTTGCACAAAATGGTGGTGTCCACGTTCACGCCCATGTGGGAGCTGCCCAGCAGAAGGACATCGATGCTGTCCTCCGGGAAGCTGTAAAAATCCGACATAGGGGTCACGCCGTCGTCGTACTTGAATTCCAGAGTGGTGTCCACCACATAAAAGCAGCCGCAGAACAACGCCAGTGCCAGGAGAATCCGGAGGAAAATCTCGATTTTTCGTCTCATATTCTCCCTCCTAGAACTGCATGTAGATAAAGCTGGCCGCGCTGTAGGCCGGGCCGTAAATGCCGAAGATCAGCACCGTGAAAATGCCCACCATTGCCACAACATCCTGGGTCACAAAGCCCTGACGACCCAGCACATCCCGGAGAATGATCCCCCGGTAATTGCACAGGCTGACGGCAAACTGAATGAGCAGTGCCACGAAGAGAATGTGCATCTCCACGCTGGACAGGCCCAGCCGGAACAGAGCGCCGCCGAAGAGATTGCCGAGCGACAGAGTGCTCACCATCCGGGCGAGCAGGCCGAAGGCCGCGCACACATCGGAAGCGTTGAAGAAAATCCAGGTGATGTCCACCAGGCAGAAGGTCAGGAGCATCTGAAAGACAGTGTAGCCCAGGGAATCCTGCCGGATGTGAAGCATTTCCCGAAGCCGCTTCCGGGCGGGAAGGGTCTGGGCGCCCACCACCTGGAACAGTCCGTTCAGCCCGCCCCAGATGAGGAATGTCCACCCGGCTCCGTGCCACAGGCCGCTGACCAGGAACACGATCAGAAGATTCCGGTAGTGCTTTCCCCGGCTGCACCGGCTGCCGCCCAGGGGAAAATAGAGGTAATCCCGGAACCAGCTGGACAGGGAAATGTGCCATCTGCGCCAGAATTCCCCGATGGAGCGGGAAAAATAGGGAGTATTGAAATTGTCCATAACCCGGAAGCCCATGACCTCCGCCGCGCCGATGGCCAGATTGGAATAGCCCGCGAAGTCCCCGTAAATTTGAAAAGCGAAAAGCACCGCCGCCGTCACCAGCTGGAATCCGGCGTAGGCCTCGTAATTGCCGAAAACCTGGCTCACCGCGATGGCGCACCGGTCGGAGATCACCAGCTTCTGGAAATATCCCCAGAGCATCCGGTACAGCCCCCGCTTCATCCGGTGGGCGCTGGGCTTTTCCGGATTTGCCAGCTGAGGCAGCATCCGACCCGCCCGCTCGATGGGGCCGGCGCACAGCAGCGGGAAAAAGGACACAAAGGCGGCGTACCGGAAGAAATTCCGCTCCGGCATCTGCTTGCCGCTGTAAACGTCAAACACATAGCCCAGGGATTGGAAGGTATAGAAGGAAATGCCCACGGGCAGAGCCAGCTTCAGGGCGGGGCTGGTCACGCCCCATTCCGGAAACACCGCCTGGATCCCCCGGAGTACGTCGCCTACGAAGAAGGAATAGTACTTGAAGACGAACAGGCATCCCAGGCACAGCACCAAACCGGCTATCAGCCACAAGACCCCCGGATGCTTTCCAGCCTGCTCCGATGCCCGGCGTTTGCCGATGGCGAGACCCACCAGGTAGGTCACAAGCGTTACCCCCAGGAGCAGAAGGGCATACATGGGCTTAAAGCACATGTAAAAGGCGTAGCTGATCAGCCCCAGAGTGAGATATCGCCGTTTCGCCGGGGTCAGGTAGTACACCAGCACCGCCGCCGGGAAAAATAGCAGAAATTGCAGAGAATTGTAGAGCATAGGCTTCTCCTTTATGTCTCCTGGGAATTCATTCCGGCATACAGAATCAAAGCCAGACACTGGTCAAAGGCGTTCACATTCTCCAGGCTGTCGGCGAAGGCTCCGTTCAGCGGGTCTCCCGCCGCAAAGCACCGGAAGGACTCCATCCGGCTCACCGCCTGGGTCAGAAGCAGGTCGTCCCCTACCTCCTGGGCGATCAGACCCACAATGGCATAGATTGCGGCGGACTCATAATCGCCCCCGGACACCACATTGCCGTGAATATCATACCGGGCGTAAATTCCGTCCCCGGCCATCTGGGCTTGGAGCCAGCCCAGGGAAGCATCCTTCAATTGTCCCGCCTGAGCCTGGTGAAGCAATGTCAGCATGGCCTCGGCCATGTTCAGGGAAGAATCGTCGTAGGTTTTCGTTTCGTAGTCGTAGTAGTTGGCGTAAAATGGGAAATCGCCCCCCAGATACGCCCCCTCCAGGATTTCCTCCGCCGCTTCCAGGCTGTCGCCGAAGCCCGGAACCAAGGGACGGATGATTTCCAACGCCTGCCAGTCGCAGTAGCACATGGTCAGGCGACTGGCACGGCCGCCGTCCGCAAAGCTGTAAAAATCCACAAGATTTCCCTTTTCGTCCCGGTTTCCCGCGGCAATGGCGATGGCTCGGGACATGACGTCCTCGGTGTAGCCTCCCATGGCGTTCAGGCTTTTCAGCACCCGCAGATCGTCCAGCAGGGCGTTGACGTTTCCCGTTCCCCCGTTTGACGCGTACCAGGCCAGCAAGCCCTGCCGATCCAGGTTGGTTTTGGCATAGCCGTAGGCCTCCTCAAACAATGTCCGGTCGTGGGTTTCTGCGGCGTATTCCATGAGAAGACCCTGGCTCTCAGCCAGCACGTCCCGGCCGCTGGGGGATTGGGCAGAGCTTTCATAGACGTGCATGCTCACGCCGCCCTCGGCATTCAGCAGGTTCTCCCGGACAAATTCTTCCGTCCCGGAAGCACCGCCGTTTTTCGCGTAATCCAGCAGTGCCTCCAGCTCCGCTTCGGAGCCGATGGTTCCCGCCCGACACAGCCGCACCCGCCCGGTGCTGTCCAGGAAAAAGGTGGTGGGAATGATGTGCATCCCCAACGCCTCATAAACCGTCAGATTTTCGTCAATGATCCAGTCAAAGAGAATTCCTTTCTCGGAAATGGCGGTCTTTGCCGCTTCCAGGCTTTCCTTCTGGGGATCCATTTTGTCGATAAGCAGCACCTTCACGCCCAGATTTTCCAGCTTTTGGGTCAGGGGCGCAAGCAGCTCCACCTGCTTCTCGCAGTAGCCGCACCAGCTGCCCCAGTACATGCAAAGCGTCCACTCCGCCCCCAGGTGGGCGGAAAGGGTGGTGGTCTGTCCGTCCGGGGTGGTGAAGGTATGCTCGGTCAGCACCTGTCCCAGCCGCAGGTTGTCCGGGTATCGCCGGATGGACTGGGTCAAGGTCTGCCGCGCCTGGGTTTCCGCCGCCGCGACCGACCGCTCCGGCCGCAGGAGCAGCACCAGTGCCGCCGCCCCCAGCAGGAAAAAGAACGCCATGGCTCCAATGAGAATCTTTTGCAGCTTTTCCATGGTCTCTCCTTATCCCACGTTTTCCGGCTCTTTTTCGGGTTCTTTTTCCGGTTCCTTCTCCACCGCCTCCGACACGGAGACCCGGACATGGCCGGACTTCAGCGCGGAGGCCATGTCGAACTGACCCTCCATTTTCTGCTGCTGAAGCTGGGCGCAGTAGCTCTGAGCCTCCTCGATCCGAGCCATGGCTGCCCGTTCCGCCTGTTTTTCCTCCAAGACCCTGGTTCTGGCCGCCCGACCCCGGACAAGGTAATCGCCGCATTCCTCGTAGAGCAAATGCAGCCCCACCGCCGCCAGCAGGGCGAACAGATACAGGGCGTGGAAATGATACCGGTTCTGATTTTCCACCAGCAGGTGCATAGCAACCGTCCCCAAAAACAGAGTCGCCGGCACATAGGCCCAGGTGCCCCGGCGATGGACGGTGAGAAACACCCCCAGGGCGGAAAAGGCCACCGCCGTCAGATAGACATAATTATTCAGGTTCCGGGCGGCATAGAGGAAGGTCTGCCGCGCCTGGGTCAACGTCCCCTGCTGATCCAGGAACAGCAGATTCCAGGTGGAGCCGTAGTCGTCGTTTGCCCAGAGGACGCTGTACTTATGGAAGAACAGATTCAGAAGGCTGGGCAGCGGGGCTTTCAGCCGCTGCATGGCCAGATCCCGGCAGGCGGCCTGGGCCAGCTGGGCACTGCCCGTCTGCGCCAGCGCATCGTACAGATAATCCGCGTCCACCTGGTTCCAGCCGCCGAAGGACTCCTGATTCAGTCCCACCAGCAGATTGTAACCGAAGGAGGCGCTGCCTCCCGCCAGAGGCCTGTCCACCAGGAAGGACACGGACTTCGTCGTCAGGGCGGAGGCAAACAGATAAGCCGCCAGAATCACCGCTCCCCGGATCCAGCCCCGGCTCATGACCCGGGCGGACACCGGCAGGTCGTTAGCCGGCCGCAAAGGCAGCTTTGCCTGACTGGGAACGAGATACAGCAAAATGGAGATCAGCAGCAGCATGGCCATAGGCCGGATGGCGGAGGTCATGGCCAGGGCAATGCCCAGGAAAATATGTCCCAACAGAAGCCCGGTCTGGGGTTCTCCATCGGAGATATCCACCCTGACCAGCACCAGAAACAGCCACAGGCAGAACAGGAGCATGGCGGAAAACAGATACTCCGCCGCCAGGAAATTGTTGTAGAGAATCTGAGAGGGCCAGAAGGCCGCAAGTGCCAGTGCCGCCAGGCCGGAGGCTCTGCCCGCCAGCATGGCCGCACTACGCCAGAGGAAGAAGCAGGCCGCCACCGCGCAGAAGACGTTGAACACCTGCCCCACCCAGACGGAGCTTCCGAAAACGCGCATCACCAGAGCCAAGACGCTGCTGTAGCCATAGACGTGGGGGAACATGGACACATAGTCGCAGTAGCCCGCCCCGTCCTCCAGAAGGGTTCCCCGGTTGATAAGCTGGGCGATCTCGTAATAGGTTTTATAGTCCGACTCCGGCTCCATGGGAAAGTGGCGGATATACACCATCCGCACCCCGAAGGATGCCAGCAGGATCGCCGCCCCCAGACCCCATTCCAGAGCCGAGGCCGCCAGCGGATGGGAAGAAAGCCTTTCGGCCAGCCGGAACCGGGCGCACAGGGTACACACCGCTACCGCGCAAAACAGGGCGGCGCACATCAGCACAATCAGCCCCGCCGGGTAGAGGTAGGGATATTCCCGACCCTCCCCCAGGGTGGACAAGCCGCTGAGCAGGGTGTAGACGCTGCCACAGAGATATAAAAATACGCACAGTCCCGCGAACCATGTCTTTCGTGCCTGCATGATATCGTGCCTTTCTTGAATGAAGTTATTTGCGCCTTGTCATCCGGGCGGAAGCCCAGGTCAGCAGAAACAGATAGGTAAAATCCGTGACCTCCCGGAACAGATACAGCTGCTTGATGGGATCGGAGCGGCCGTTTCCTACCATGGGCAGGGGGTACTGCATGGCACCGATGGCCAGCAGCACCAACAGCAGCCCCGCGTAGAGCTTCCGTCTTCTGTCGGCTCCCTTCCGGAAAATGGTCATCAGCGCGGCAATTGCCGGAAGGCCGAAGAGCAGAAGATACCCCCAAAACCGCCGGGGCAGCAGATTCGGGCGAATTTGCGCCCAGAGGTTCCATTTGTTCACCGTCCGGTGAGACCCCACATTGGTCTCCCCGATATACAGATTGAAGTCCGGCATGGGGTCTGCCGCGTAGCTTGCCGTGTCATCCAACAGATGCCAGAAGGCCTTGGGATGCTTTAAGTACCACGCAAGGTATTTGGTGGAGCTGACCTTGCTGTAAAGAAGCTCCTCCGCCTTCTCCGTTCTGGGCGGGCAGTAATAGTCTTCCTTGGGAAGATAGGGGTGCTTGCCCTTGTCGGCGATCAGGCCGGGATCCAGCCCCAGATCCTCCAGGGCTTCCTCCGGGTCGTCGGCGTAGAGAAGAATGCCGTTCATCAGGCCGCTGTAGAGGGTGTCCTGAGAGGAAATGGATTCGTTATTGCCGTAAACGCCCAGAGCGTAGGAGCCTAGCAGAGCCGCCACCAGCACCGCCGCGCCGACGGAGATCAGCTTTTTCTTCATGCCCTCCGCCGTGGAGATCGCCAGCACCGCCCACCACAAAAGCAGCACCGGTGCCAGAACCGCGTACTGGGCTTTGGCGCAGGCCAGATATACGCAGGAGAAGCCCAGCAGCACCAGTCCCCACCGGCGTTCGGAGGCGGTCTGCGCCTGGATGGTCTTCGCGCTGGACGCCAGCACCAGCATCAGCCCTACAAAGGCAATGCCCTCGCCGTAGAGGGAATTGAGCCAGCCTAGGTTGTAGCTGCCGCAGAAGAACATCAGATATCCGATTCCGCCCACCGTGGCCGCCCCCTTGCCCCACTGCCGGTAAAGAGCCGTCAGCAGCGCATAAACACACAGGCTCAGGGTCAACAGGTGAAACAGTGCCAGAATGGCCGTGGAGAAGGGCACCCCCGCCAGGTCATAGAGCACCCGCATGAGCGCGGAAAGCCAGCTCTGAGTCAGCTCCATTTTGCCGGGGCGGATTCTTGTCCAGTCGTAAGGCTCCAGATAGTCGTAACCCTCAATGACCTTCTGGTACTGGGTCTCCGGGTGGAAATAATTCTCCGGGGTATGTACCAGACCCATGGCGTCCATCATCCGGCCGAAGTCGCCGTTGTTGTAGGCACCGAACCGGGGCACATAGAGCACCAGCACCATGACGGTCAGGCAGAGAAAAGCCATCCACCGGGAGAACGCCCTGGGGTCTTCCCAAATGGCAGACAGCTTTGCCTTGGCCTTTACCGTCCAGGCCGGTACCCGGAAGGGCACATAGCCTTCCGCCGGGAAAACCGGCTCCGGGGTCGTTCTGGCACTCAGGGGCGAATAAACCACCGCCCGGAACAGGCCGGTGACGGCCAGCCCCGAAAGGGTCAGAAGATACACAAGCTGGCCGTCGAAAAGCAGCTGAAAGCCGATCCGGTTCCGCTCTCCCTCCGCCAGGCCGCAGCCCAGGATAGCCGCCAGCAGCCAGAGTCCGCCGCACAAGGGAAGCAGCAGTCCGGGAAGCCCCCAGGCGGTTTTCTTCTTCAGGCAGGCACCCAGCCCCACAAGGGCGCACAGCACCGACACCGCCAGGAATTTTCCGGTGCCGGAAAACAGGAAGCTCCGGAGCAAGTCCCAGTAGTCTCCCCGGGGCACCGGAGTTCCTTCGGTGCAGACACACAGACCCACGTCCACATGACCGCCGGTTTCCAGGAGCTTTCCGGCCATGGCAGTAAGCAGGCCGGGATGACGCAGATAGTAGGCGGCGATCCGTCCATAGCTGAGATGGTCAAAAATCTCCGCCGCCCGATCTGCGTTGGGGGAAATATAGTAGTCCTCCTCAGGTAAATACGCAGATTTTCCCACATCCTGAAGGAGGTTTTCGTCCAGTTCAAAGTCCCGGAGGGTCTGCTCCGGGTCAGGGGAAAGGGTCAGAAGACCGTCAAAAAAGCTGTGATACAGGTTGGTTTGGTTGAAAATCTGGCCGTTTTCCAGGGCAAAGCGTCCGGCGCACAGGGTAAGCACCGCCGCCGCCAGCACCGCCAGAGCCTTCCCGCGGCGCACCTTCTCCGCGGAAAGTGCCTGCCGGAAAAACAGCCCCAGAACCGGCAAAAGCAGCACGACGCACAGCTCACTGGCCGTGAGCAGCAGCAGCCCGGTGATCCACAGGGGAAGCCACACGGTTTTGCCCCCTACGCCCTGCCGCAGAAGAGCCATGCCCCGGAAGGCCCCGGCGGCAAAGGCCGTTGCCGTCACCAAAAGCCACCCCCAGGCATAGAGGGAGGCAAAATAAAGCACATAATTCCCGCAGATACCGGCGAATGCCCACAGGCTTGACGCCAGCATTCCCCAGCCTCCGAACCGGGCGCACAGAGCCTTGCACAGGAAAAACAGGGCAATGGCATAGAGTACCGCCAGGATTCCGGCCAAAAGGGTCAGCGATACCTCCCCGCCGAAGGCCAGAAGCTGCGCCAGGGCAGCCGGGTACACCAGGCTGGGGCCGGATGTCCATTGCAGCAAACTGCCCCAGGGGATGCCCGTTCCGGCAAAAACTCCCTGGGTGCTCCCCTGGGTCAGCCCCAGCTGGGGCAAAACCAGACTATAGAGTCCCGTGTCCGCCATGGTTGGCCGGGGCGGCAGGAACAAAATCATCACACAGCCCAGCAGGCTGATGACCGCCAGGGCAAGGGCAGCCAGATTCTGCTGCCGTAAGGTTGGATTCTCTTTCATGTCAGCCCAGCTCCCGGGTCAAGGCATCGGCGATCTGACGGCTGGCCGTTCCGTCGCCGTAGGGGTTGGAGGCGGTAGCCATGCGCCGGTATTCCGCCTCGTTTTCCAGCAGGCTCTTGAACTGCCGGTACACGTCCTCCTCCCGGGTGCCCACCAGCTTCAGGGTTCCCGCCGCCACGCCCTCCGGCCGCTCGGTGGTGTTCCTCAGCACCAGAACGGGCTTGCCCAGAGCGGGAGCCTCCTCCTGAATGCCGCCGCTGTCCGTGAGGATCAGGTCGGCTTGCGCCATAAAGTTGTGAAAATCCAGCACGTCCAGGGGTTCCATGAGCCGCAGGCGGTCTTCCCCAGAGAAAACCTGCTCCGCCGCCTGGCGAACCAGGGGGTTTTTATGGATGGGGTAGAGCACCCGCACCTCCGGATGCTCCTCCAGAACCCGGCGAATGCCCCGGAAAATGTCCAGCATCGGCTCTCCCAGATTCTCCCGCCGGTGGGCGGTGAGCAGCACGAACCGGGATCCATTCTCCTTGGCCCAGACCAGCTCCGGGTGGGTATAGTCCCGCCGGACGGTCTGCTGGAGGGCGTCGATGGAGGTGTTGCCGGTGACGTAGATTCTGTCAGGGTTCTTGCGCTCCCGGAGAAGCGCCTCTCTTGCCCCTCCGGTGGGGGCAAAGAACCAGGTGGACAGGCTGTCCACCGCCTGGCGGTTGAATTCCTCCGGGAAGGGGGCTGTGATGTCGTAGGTGCGAAGCCCCGCCTCCACATGCCCCACCGGCAGCCCCAGATAGAAGGCGGCCAGTCCCGCGGCAAAGGCCGTGGAGGTGTCCCCATGCACCAGCACCGCCTGGGGCTTCTCCGCCTCCAGAATCGGCTTCATGCCGTCAAGAATTTTCCGGGTAATGTCAAATAGAGTCTGTCCCGGCTCCATGATGGCAAGGTCATAGTCGGGCTTCACCCGAAAGCACGCCAGCACCTGCTCCAGCATCTCCCGATGCTGGCCGGTGACGCAGACCCGGGTCTCAAAGTCCGGCCTTGCCTTCAGCTCCCGCACCAGCGGGCACATTTTGATGGCTTCCGGCCGGGTGCCGAAGACCAGCATGACTTTTTTCGTTCTCATTCTTAATCCTTTCGGCGGTTCAGATAGATGCGCACCAGCACCAGGATCACCGCCAGCAGGAACAGTGCCATAGCGGAAACCGCCGCCACGGCAAAGAGTACGGTGTCCTTGTTGTTCTTCACAAATTCCTTCAGATCCGGGGTCTGTGCCGCCGTGTCCTGGAGGAAGCGATAGGTGTGGATTTCCCCGTTGGGGTCGAAGATCACCGCGTCCTCCTTCAGCTTCCAGGTGTTCTCGTCCTTTTGCAGATACTCCCCCATCCGGCTCATGGCCTCGTCTCCGGCGGCGCACACCGCCAGAATGGAGCGATCCTCTCCATAGGGCGAGGGCAGCAGCTGCATAACGCCGATGCGCCGGGCGTAATCCTGGGACAAAATCTGGCTTTCGTTGCTGGCAAAGCCGGTGCCATCCTCCGCATACCGGAAGGAGAGCTGATCGTTGAGGGTTCTGAGCAGCGCGTTATCCTGATAAGTACCCAGCACGATCAGGTTCCGGTCGGTGTTTTCATCGAAATCGCCTGCCCGGACGGCCTGAATGTCTCCGTAGGCACTGATGTTCACGCCGTACAGAGCCGTCACCTGACCCAGGGTATTCAGCTCCGTCCGGGTCATGTTCTCGGGAACCACCACCGTCAGGGCGTTGAACCGGTTGTTCATCTCAAAGGGCGCGGGCTGGTTGTCGAAGGACAGCCGTCCGGTCTTGCCCACAGGCAGGTAGAAAGTAGAGGTTTCCGCCACATAAGCCCAGGGCATTTCGTCCATCCGAGGGGTGCAGAACAGATCCGGCAGCTCCAGGTCGAAGGCGACCTGAATGCTTCCGGCGGTGGCGCCCACCACGTCCGAGGGCAGGGAGAAGCTTAAGGTATCCCCGCCGGCGTTCTCCCGGGTCAGCTTCTTGCTGGCCACTGGGGTGCTTCCCCAGTAAACCGTCACCAGGGATCGGGTAAAATCCAGATTCTCGCTGTAGCGGAAGCTCAGGTCGATCTTGCCGGTGCCGGAGAGTACATAGCCTCCGGAGAAGGGCAGGAAAATGGTCTTCTCCTGGTGGAAGGGACCCACATAGCTCAGGCCGCCGCCCGCCAGACTTTGCAGGGTGTAGATCTGGCTGTCGCTGCCGTAGCTCAAAGCGTCCAGCATCAGCTGGCTGGCTCCCCGCTCCACATAGGTGATGGTTTTGCTCTCCTGAAGCACCCGGCTTTCGTCCACCAGCAGTCTGGCCGCCTCCATGAGGCAGTCCGCGTCAGCGGAGGCAATCAGCAGCGTCCGGTCTTCCCCCGTGCCAAAGGCGCGGATGGCCGCCCGATCGGTCAGGCTCTCCCCGCCGTTTTGCAGGTGGCTTTTCAAGTCCTCCGGCAGATTTTCCACCAGAGACACCACCACTTTTTTGTCAAAATCCTCCGCCTGAGAAAGGGTGGTCAGGGTAATCTCGTCCTCCCCGTCGGTTTCCGCGGACAGGTCCGCCCGCAGAAGCAGCGCCGCCGCCAGCTCCCCCTCGTTCGTGGCATCGGACACCGCCACGGCGGTGCGGCTGCCGGTTTCGTCGGTGGTGGACAGGAAGGGGTAGGGGTACCACTGAATTTCGTTCCGGGAGTCCACCACGTCATAGCCCACGGTCACAAAAGAGCTTTCTTCGATGCGCACCCAGTTGGCTCCCGTCAGGTCGTCAATGCAGCCCTCGTCGTCATAAATGCGCACATAGCCGGTAACGCCGAAGCTATTGTAGCCGGTGTTCAGCAAATCCAACGGAATGGGGACGTAGAGGATCTGCTGCTGGCCGTCGGTATAGGCCACCTTGCAGGAATACACGGGCTTGTTGTTTACCGAGAAGGTCAGGCTGGCCGGCCCCTCGCCGATGAGCTGGCTCAGGGTGAACTGAATCCGGGCATAGGCATACTGGGTGTCCCAGTAGGGGCGCACCCGGAAATAGAACTGGTTGGTATCGAAGATGCCGCTGAGCAGTACATCCTCGGTGTAAGTAAATTCCTTGGTGTAGGGGGAAGCCGGGTGCTCCGGCTCCTGAAGGATCGGCGCGCCCGCGTCCTCCGGATTGGTGTCCATCACCGCGTCCAAAAGCTCCTGACTGGTGCCCTCCTGAATTTCCTGAACCTCCGTGGGGGTCGTCTCGTCCACCGTGTCCGCCATTGCCCCCAGGGGCAGCAGACACGCCAGCAGCACCGCCGTCAGGGTCAGAGAAAGTGCTTTCTGAAACCGGTTCATATCCCCATCTCCTTTCACTTCTTATGCAGTCCGGTGCGGATCATATCCTCCAGCACCGCGTCATCCACCTCGTCCGAGGCCTTTTCCTCATAGCGGACGGTTTTGTCCCAGACCGCCTGCTTGCCCACCACCGCGTCGGAAACGGACATCCACAGTGCCTTCACCACCACAAATACCCAGAGCTTGGAATAGGTGAAGAGCATGAGAAGAGCCAGGGCGGCGGATTCCAGGGTGAACTCGTTTTTCTCCGTCACCAGGGTCAGCATGATATTCACCACGAACACCAAAATGGCCATCACCCACAAAAGCGTCGAAAAGCCGCCCAGCGTCACATGGGTAAAGCCCAGAATGCCCGTGAAAAACACCGCGTCGGAAATCACGAGAGCCGAGAGCATCAGAATGTAGACGATCAGGTAGTAAATCACGTCCAGCCGCATTTTCCCCGCCTGGGGGTCGAAGGCGTACTTGAAATTTTTCACCAGCACATAGAGATTTCCCTTGGCCCACCGGGTTCGCTGCCGGAACCAGACGGGCAGCAGATGGGGCTCCTGCTCCCAGGTCACAGCCAAAGGCATATGCTGGATATAGTAGCCCATCCGATAGAGCCGGAAGCTGATCTCCGTGTCCTCGGACAGTGCCTTGGGATCCCAGCCGCCGATCTGCTCGATGATGCTCCGGCGAATGACGTAGTTTGTGCCGGGGATGGTACACAGCTTGAAGAAGAAGTATCGCCCGGCCTGGTTCATGCACTGGTAGGCCAGAGTCTCGATGTTCACGAACCGGGTCAGAATGGTGGCGTTCCGGTTCCTCGTCCGGAATTTTCCGATCACCGCCCCCCGCCTGGGGTCGGCCATTAGGTTTTCCACCAGGATGGTCAGAGCCTGGGGCTCGGGAGTATTGTCCGCGTCGTAAATGGCGATGACGCTTCCCTTACTCAGGGAAAAGCCGATATTCAGGGCGTTGGATTTTCCCGTGCCGCCCACCACCTTATCCGTAGATACCACCATGAGCCGCCGGTCAGGAAACTCCCGCTGAATGGCCTGAAGCTTCTGCTCGGTGTCGTCGGTGGAATTGTCGTTAATGACAATAATTTCGTATTTGTCCTTGGGGTAGTCGAAGCGAAGCAGTGCCCGAACCGTCCGGGAGATCACAATGCTCTCATTGTGGGCGGGCACCAGGATGCTCACCATGGGATATTCCTTCAAAGGCACCCGACCGCCGGTCTTCTCCACACGCATATAGTGGAGAAAGCCGCCGATGGACAGGATCACATTCAGGATCATCAGTGACCAGATGGCGCAGATGGCATACAGGGACAGACCGTCGATCCAGGACATCCCTCATTTTCCCCCTTTTTCCTCAGACTGCTTTTCCCCCTTCTCCCGGGGGTAGAAAAAGTATTTTCTCGCCTGCACCCGGGCATAGAGAATCATCCCCAGGAACAGCACCGTCACCACCGTCACAAGACCAATGAGGAAGTGGCTCTCGTTCTGAATGCTGACGGTGAACCGGGTGAGCATGTTCCGGTGGTAATCATAGTTTTCCTCGTAAGGCTCCGGGGTGTAGCGCAGGCTTTGCAGCTCATCGTTCAATGTCACGGCGTCTGCGTGGTAGCTCAGGTGCAGGTTATCCGCCCAGAGGGACTGGTCGCTGTCCCAAAGGCTGTAGTAGGAATTCCGGTTGTTTTTCACCCGCTGAAGGTTTGCTTCCAGCTCCCGTGCCGAGACGGAAGCGGGGATCCGCTGGGCTGCCGGGAACTGGAGGACGGTGTTCTGTCCGCCCTTCGCCAGATCCAGCACCGGGAAAATCAGATTGTTGTAGTTGTCGTAGGCGATGTTCCGCCGGGTCTGCCGGGTGAAGTTCGCCTGCGCCTCGTCCGCGTGGAGGAACACCGTCCGGCTCCGGCGCATCCAGGTCAGGGCATCTTCCTCCCACAGCCAGCTGTAGGGCACGTCATAGCCCAGGGGGTACACCCCGTGATCTGTCAGGGCAGTCACCGCCTCGGTCATCCGGGTGCTGAAGGTTGCCCAGTCGGAAATTTTCGCGCGCAGCTCCGGCACCCGCAGAATGACGGCTCCCCCCACAGTCTGGGCGTAGCGCAGAACCTGGCAGAACTGACCCATGGCAGGATAGTCCCCGTTCTGGAAGGTGGGATTCACGCTGATAACGAAGGGAATCTTCACCTCCGCCAGCTGCTCTATTTTGCTCAGAAGCTCCTGGGCAGGCATGTAGGCATACACGTTATCCAGCACCCAGTACTGCCCCCGCTGAGGGGGTTGTCCGCCGTACTCCCACAGAAATTCCGAAAGCGCCCACATCAGTGCCGCCCGGGTCAGGTCGGCGGACATGTCCGTCAGGGGGATATAGCGCAGACTGTCATCTCCCGCGCAGAAGGGCACGGTGCCCGTCAGTGCTTCCAGGCTGCCGCTCTGATAGTCCCCCTCCAGGCGGTACAAGGTCCTTGGCAGACTGACGATCGCGCCGTAATCCTCCCCGCCGGAAAAGGCAGCCGTCAGCACGCCGTTGTCTCCGGCGTTGGAGAGTGCCTGGGCAGGGCTGAGGGAGCAGATCAGCTCGCCTCCCAGTGCCAAGAGCTTCGTCTGACTGTCCAGCAGCCGTCTGCCCAGAATGGGGTCTGCCTCCAGGTCATAGCAGATCACCAGCTTGTAGTCTTTCAGGTGGGTCACGCCTTCCCCAGGCTCCGCCAGATCCAGGCTTCTTCCCAGGGCGGTGGCCGCATCCGCAAGCAGACGCAGATTGATAAGGTCATCTTCGTCCAGGCTTTGGCTGTGCAGCAGCAGGATGTCGCCGCCGGAGAGCGCGCTCTCCTGGGCGGCCGCTGCCGCCGGAAGGCTCAGGCTCAGGATCAGAGTCAATACCAGCAGGAGCTTACACGTCGTACTGAAGCTCGCCGTCCACTTTCCGCTTGAATTCAATGGCATTTGGGATCCCCTCTTCGTACTGCACGCAGGCGATCCGCAGATCCACCCGAATTGCCTTATCCATAATTCCGGCGAAAGCGTCCTTCTGGGCGCAGGCGTCCTCAATCCGTCGGCGCACCAGCTCCGCCCCCGCTTTGTCGCAGGTCAGCAGAATGGCAAATTCCCCCGTCCGGTTGTCGATGCTGTAGCACCGATCCTCCAGCCGGACGCTGCCGGAAAGAATCTCCCCAAGCATCTGCGCCAGCCGCTCGAACCGGCGGCGGCTCAGAATGGCGTGAAGCTCCTCGGCGTGGCGCAGGCGGATGACCATCAGGCTCAGGGGCAGCAGATTCCGGGCGGCAAAGCGCATCTGCCGCTCCAGATCGATATACAGTGCCCGCATGTTGTACAGCCCCGTCAGGGAATCCAGCAGCACCACCGACTCCATTTGCTCGCCCAGCAGCTCATTGGCTCGCTCAATGCGGTAAATGCTGCCGGTGAACAGCTGCATACCGGCGTCGGCGGCCAGGGGCAGGAGCAGCCACACATAGTCCAGCCACACCACTCTGATTCCTTGGGTCAGGGCACGGAACAGGGTGTAGGCCGCAAAGGTCAGCACCTGCAGACCCGTCAGACCAGCGGCTAAATACCGGAACCGGTAGGCCGCCAGCAAGCTCTGCGCCCCGGTCAGGGCAAACATCGCAAGGTAGATCACCTGCCGGTCGCCGGCCATGGCAATGGTCGCTGCCGCCCCGCCGACGCTGCTCAGGAAGATCAGCAGTCCCAGATCCTGTATCAGGCTGCTTTTCCGCCGGTCGGACAGGTTTCCGTCCATCTGCCGGATGGGAACCATGGATTTGCTCATGATTGCTTCACCTGCGCTTCCTCCAGAATATTCAGCCGGTGCAGCAGCTCCGACAGAGTAAAGAGCATGAGAATGTCAATGCTGTAGCCCGGAATCAGATTGTACTGCGTCAGCTGTGCGTCGCCGCCCCAAAGGATAATCTCTGTCAAGTGCACCGCAACGACGAAAAACGCAGTCAGCGTGGTGCAGAAATACACATAGTAAAACCGATCCGGCTCCTTCTTCCGCCACCAGCCCTGCCGGGAAAGCGCCGCGCAGAGGATGGCCAGAAGCACCGGATAGGCCGCCGTATGGGGCAGGGACCGGGTCTTGAACACGCTGTAGGCACCCATGAAAACGCTTCTGGCTCTGGCCGGCATTCCGGCGGCGCGCAGATAGTTTCCGCAGAAGTCCCGGGCGGTATTCATGGCCGACCGGATGCCTAAGTCCAGCATGGAAAGCAGCGCGCCCGGATGGCGCAGATAGTAAAGGCCGATGTCCAGGGTGCTGTACCGATCCAGAAAGCCGTTCTGAATATAGTATTCCGATTCCTCGGTAGCCGGGAATTGGTCGTAGAGGGAAATGTCCGTGAGCATGGCGTAGGAGCCGTCGATGTTGAATTCCGAAAGAGTCTTCTCCGGATTTGCCGACTGGAGCAGCACCCCCCGGGTCATGGCGTGGATCCGGCTGGTGTCGTCAAAGTCGTTCTGGGCGAAGGCAAAGCTCCACAGCCCTGCCAGCAGTGCCGCCCCCGCGGCCAGGGCAATGGCCGTCCGCTCCAGCGTGCTCTCGCTGAGCCGGAGCTGGGTCACGCAGAACAGAGCCGCCAGGAAGCCGAAGATCCAGCAGTGCCGCCGGGTCAGGCACAGCACCGCCGCGCCGCCCAGAACGGCCAGCCAGGAGCCAAGGCTCCGCCTGCCCTTTCGCTGCAGGCTCATGGCTCCGCCGAAAAAGTAGCTCAGGCCGATGAGATAAATGGCCTCCGGGTACAGGGAATTGAAGTAGGTCACATAGGAAACGTCCCCTAAAATCAGGACGCAGACGACCGCCAGCACGCACTTTTCCACAAAGGCGTTGGCTCTGCTCACCACCGCGTGAATGAGCAGCCCCCAGCCGGGGAGGGCCAGCAGCAGGTACAGCCCCGCCAGGAACCGCACGTCGAAAAGCTGGTCGCCGGTGAACAGGTTGTCCAGAGCCTTGGCCGCCCCAATCAGGCTCAGCTGAATGGAGCGATCCTCCGGAGCCGCGTGCCGGAGGGCATAGACCGCCGTAAAGTAGTCGTTGGCGTTTTCCCTGTCCGCCTCCAGATAGCGCAGGCCTGCGTTCTGCATGGTTTTCGTCACCGTGCCGTCGTTGGCCACGCCCAGCTGATTGGGAAGCCACAGCATCACCGCCGACACCAGCACAAGGACTGCCAATGTCATCGCCGTGAACCGGCCGTCGCTCCACCGACCCGCAAAATGCCGGTTGCCCCGCCGGTGAAGACTGCCCAGAGCGGCCAGCAGACTGGCCACGGCCTGCCACAGCTTTTTCACGCGCTGACGTTGGCGCAGCCGTCTGTCCTTCGGTTCCAACCAGTCCATCCCCTTCCGGTGTTGCCCTCGTTTATTACATTATACTATTCCCAGCCCTGAATTGCAAGCAAAAGTTCCGAATTTGTAAGAAAAATCCTGGAATTAACCCCTTTGTCCTGTTTTTCCCCATCAAAAGTCTTCAGTCATCGCCGGGAGCCATCGGATCATCAGATCGTCCCGGAATGCCGGTTATGCCTGTTTTTCCGGGAAGGACACCAGACACAAAAAGAGGGTATCCCCCCGGACACCCCAGATGCTTACGGCGTTGTCACTTCCGTTTCCCGCCGGTTTTTTTCTTCGGGGCGGGCAGCTGATCGTACATAGCCCGGAAAAGCTCCGTGAGAAATTCCCGGTCGTCCAGCCGGTCAACCAGCAGCATCTGCTTCGCTCCGGGATAGGGAAGCTCGTAAATGGGTGCCTCGAAGTGCTCCACCGCCGCGGCCACGGGCTTGATGAGCAGCCGATTGTCGTAAATGCCCCCGGCTACCTTCCCCCGGTAATATAGGATATACTCTCCCATCATCGCCCGTGCGGAAATTTCCTTCAGGTCAGACAGCTGCTCCAGCACATAGCCCACATATTCCTTGTCCGATGCCATTTTCTCGCCTCCTTTGGATTTTGCCTTATATATGATGATATCATACGCCGGGCGGTTTGTACAGGCACTTCAGAGGACTTTCTGGGAATTGCAATCCGGGGAAAAATGTGATATGCTGACGAAAATTCTGTCATGTAAGGAGACCGATTATGATCCAGGATATCGCGCCCCACAGACTGGGCAATCAATACGACCCCACCGCCGTGCCGGAGGATAAGGACTTCGTGCTCTTTTTCGACGGCGGCAAAATCCTGCTGACGGAAAAAGGGCTGCCCAAAGTGAAGGATTTTCCGGCGGGCAGCTCCTTCATCTACCTTTTCCGCCTGGACAATGCCCGGTTTTTCCGACCGGAGCCAGATACCGCCCTGCCAGCGGGCAAATTTGCGGACGTTCGGGTCTTGCGCGGCTCTGACCGCTTTCCCCGGGAAATCATGTTCGCCATTCTCACGGGCAAGCATCTGGCCGACTGGTACCGGGACAACCGGTTCTGCGGCCGGTGCGGCAAGGCCATGGGTCACTCCACCCAGGAGCGAGCCATGGTATGCGCCTGCGGCAATACCGTCTACCCCCGGATCATGCCCGCGGTCATCGTGGGGGTGCGAAACGGCGAGAAGCTGCTTCTGACCAAATACCGGAAGGGCTTTGCCCACAACGCCCTCATCGCCGGGTTCACGGAAATCGGCGAAACCGCCGAGGAAACCGTCCGCCGGGAGGTCATGGAAGAGACCGGCATCCGGGTGAAGAACATCACCTATTACAAGTCCCAGCCCTGGGGCATTGCCAATGATCTGCTGCTGGGCTTCTACTGTGACCTGGACGGCAGCGAGGAGATCACCATGGATCCGGGCGAGCTGAAATACGCCGCCTGGGTTCGTCGTGAGGACATTGTCCTCCAGCCCGACGACTACAGCCTGACCAACGAAATGATGGCCCGGTTCAAAAGCGGAAACATCCGGTGATCCGAAAAACGCCCCACGGCAAAAGCCGTGGGGCGTTGTGAGAAAGCGTGATTACAATTCCACCACCGCCGCCTCACAGGGGGCGAGGGTCAGGGTGTCCCCGGTGAACGCCCTTCCGGAATTGGTCAGAAGGGTCTTCCTCCCGGAAGCGGGCAGGGGCAGGGTTTGAGGCTCCCGGCCGAAATTCGCCGCCACCAGCACCCGCTGGTGATCGTTTTCCCGGTAATAGGCCAGAATCCGGTCACAATCCCCAAAGGCCGGCACAAAAGTGCCGTAGGTAAACAGCTGCCCATATTCCGGAGATTTGCGCAGGGCGGTCAGACGCCGGTAGTAGTTCAGGACGGAATCCGGGTCACGCTCCTGGGCGGCAACATTGATTTCCCGATAATTGTCGTTGACCTTGAGCCAGGGGGTGCCGGTGGTGAAGCCGGCGTTGGCGGAAGCGTCCCACTGCATGGGGGTTCTGGCGTTGTCCCGGCTCATTTTCCCGCAGGCGCCCAGAGCCTGCTCCTCGGTCAGCCCGGCATCCAGTGCCACCCGATACTGATCCTTGGTGTTGATATCGTTGAATTCCTCGATGCTGCCCCAGTGGGCGTTGGTCATGCCGATCTCCTGACCCTGGTAAAGAAAGGGAATACCCCGGAGCAGCAGGCTCACGGTGCCCAGCATCTTCTTGCCCATGGGGCTGCGGGCATAAGGGGGCAGGAACCGGGAGGCTCCCCGCGGCTCGTCGTGGTTTTCGATGATGTGCGCCTTGAAGCCGATGCCCTGGGTCTCCAGCTGGGAGCGGAAGATCACATCCCGCCACCGGGCAAAGTCGATATCCGGGGCATCATACCAGCCGTGGGGACCCATGCTCAGAATGTGGGCGCTGAAATCAAACATGGTGGAAAAGTACCCGTCGTCGCCGATGAAGCGCTTCAACTCCTCAGGCTTCATGTTGAAGACCTCCGCCACGGTGAACGCGTCGTATTTGGCAAAGGTATTTTTCTTCAGATCCGCCAGAAAGTCCCCCACGCCGTCCACGCTGTCCACCATCCGGGTGCACCTGGCCAGGCCGTCCGGGCCGTCCGCCGGATAGTCCGGGAAGGACAAGTCCTTTTTGATATTGATGATGGCATCGATCCGGAAGCCGGCCAGCCCCTTGTCCAGCCACCAGTTCACCATGTCGTAGAGCTTTTGCCGCACCACCGGATTCTCCCAGTTCAGATCCGGCTGCTCCTTGGCGAACATATGCAGGTAGTACTTGTCCGTGCCGGGCACCGGCTCCCAGCAGCTTCCGCCGAAATAGGAGCGCAGATTATTGGGGGGATTGCCGTTCTTGCCCCGGCGGAAATAGAAGTAGTCCCCGTATTCCCCATCCGGGTCGGCCAGAGCCTTCCGGAACCATTCGTGCTCATTGGAGCAGTGGTTGATGACCAGATCCATGATGATGTGTATGCCCCGTTTTTTCGCCTGGGTCAGCAGCTCATCGAACTGCTCCATGGTACCGAACTGCCGGGCGATGCCGTAGTAATCGGAAATGTCATAGCCCTGATCGGCAAAGGGAGAGGGATAGATCGGCGACAGCCACAGGATGTCGATGCCCAGGCTTTTCAGATAATCCAGCTTGGACAGGATTCCCGCCAGATCGCCGATGCCGTCGGCGTTGGTGTCGAGAAAGCTCTTGGGATAAATCTGATAGGCGACTTTATCGTGCCACCACTTTTTTCCATGGAGAACGCCCCCTTTCCGTTTCGCCCATTCTACAATAGAAGGCGGGCAAATGTCAAATATTGTTTTTATCCGCACGCAGCCGTGATCAGCTCCCGGAATTTTCTCGCCGCCGGACTAAGAGGCCGGGCGGACTGCTCCAGCAGACAGATCGACCGCTCGGGCAGGGGCTTCGTCAGTGCCAGCTTTCGTACCGCTCCCGCCTCCTGCGGCAGAAAATACTCCGTCACGAAGCCGATGCCCAGGTCATTTTTCACCAGCGGCAGAATCTGATCCGCCGTGGCCACCTCAATATCCGGCCGGAAGGGCAGTCCGCTTTCCCGGAACCAGTTCTCGTAGAGGCCATAGGTCATGGTGTCCCGGCTCAGGCTGATAAGGGGGTATTCCGCCAGCTCCTCCGGGGTAATGGGTCGGGCGGGAAACAGACCCAGTCCCGGGCTGCACACCGCCACCTCCCGAAACTTGCGTAAATCCAGCCGACGCAGGTGTCCTCCAAGCTCCACCGGCGTGGTCACAACCGCCAGATCCACCATGCCCGTCTCCAAAGCACGCACGGCCTGGGGGGTGGCTGAGTTGTTCACCCGAATCTGAATCCCCGGATAGGCGGAGCGGAACCGGCGCAGGATCGGCAGCAGAAAGCAATGCAGCGCCACCTCGCTGGCACCGATGGAAATGCTGCCCATGCGCAGCCGGGTGGTCAGCCGCAGCTCCTCCTCCGCCCGGCGGATATGCTCCATGGCGGGAGCCACATGGGAATACAGCAGCTCCCCCTCCGGGGTCAGCTGAACGCCCTTGTTCGTCCGCAGGAACAGCTTGCAGCCCAGCTCCTCCTCCAATAGCTTCACGGCGTGGGTCACGTTGGGCTGACTGCTGTAAAGGGCGGCCGCCGCCTGGGTGATATTGCCCTGCCGGGCCACCTGATAGAACACCCGATAATGCTCCATGGAAACCGCCATGCGTCTGTCCTCCATAAATCAGATTGATATCAAACATATTGAATATCTATTTTACATATCTTTCTTCCGGGATTATACTATAGCCGTTTTCAGGTGTCAACCACGCAAATCCAAGGAGGACAAAGAATATGGAAAAGAAATATACCATTTGCATCGGCCGTCAGTATGGAAGCGGCGGCCGGGAGGTCGGCGAGCTGGTAGCCCGGAAGCTGGGCGTGACCTGCTATGACAAGCTGCTCATTCAGGAGGCCGCCAAGAAAAGCGGCATGGACAAGCGGTTCCTGGAGACCCACGACGAGAATATGAAGGACATGCTGCTGCCCATCAGCGGCAACCCCTTTGCCGACACGGCGGATATGTCCGGCCTGTTCTATTTCGCCGGCGACCACGCCTACAACGCGGAGCGGCAGGCAATTGTGGACATTGCCGGTCGGGAGTCCTCGGTGATGATCGGCCGATGCGCCTCCTCCATTCTGGCTCAGAGCGGGAATGTGCTGTCGGTCTTCCTCTACGGCAGTGAAAACGACTGCATCGACCGGATCGCCATCCGGAACGGCCTGAATCGGAAGGAAGCCCGGGAGCGGATGGAAAAAATCAACCGGATGCGCCGCCGGTACTTCAATTTCTACGCCATGACCGAGTGGGGCAAGCCGGAAAGCTATGATGCCATGCTCTCCACCAGCTCCCTGGGCACTCAGGGCTGCGCGGACATCATCGTCCGTCTGCTGGAGCAAAAGCTGGGGGTAACGTGCCATGAATAAGGACTTGACCGTAGGCCGCCCGGAAACGGTTCTGTGTCAATTCTGTCTGCCGCTGTTTGGCAGCATCATCTTCCAGCAGCTATATAACCTGGCCGACAGCTTCGTGGCCGGAAAGTTCGTGGGTGAGAACGCCCTGGCCGCCGTGGGCAACAGCTATGAAATTACTTTGATCTTCATTGCCTTCGCCTTCGGCTGCAACATCGGCTGCTCGGTGATCGTGTCCCAGCTCTTCGGCGCGAAAAAAATGTCGGAGCTGAAAACCGCCGTGTACACCACCCTCATTTCCAGCGGGGCGGTGTGCCTGGCACTGATGGCCTTCGGAACGCTCTTCTGCACCGACCTTCTGGAGCTGATCCACACCCCGGATGACATTCTGGCGGATTCCAAGCTGTATCTGGATATTTACATTCTGGGTCTGCCCTTCGTGTTCTACTATAATGTGGCCACGGGCATTTTCTCCGCCCTGGGCGATTCCAAGACCCCCTTCTATTTCCTGGCCGCTTCCTCCCTGTCCAATATTGTGGTGGACATTCTTTTTGTCACCGCCTTCCGGATGGGCGTAGCGGGCGTGGCCTGGGCCACCTTCCTGTGCCAGGGGGTCAGCTGCGTGCTGGCGGTGCTGGTGGTGTTCCGCCGGTTCCGCGCCATCGAAACCAAAGAAAAGCCCAGGATTTTCTCCGTGCCCCTGCTGAAGAAAATCGCCATTGTGGCCGTCCCCAGCATTTTGCAGCAGAGCTTCATCTCCGTAGGCAATATCATCATCCAGAGCGTCATCAACACCTTCGGTGCCAGCGTCATCGCGGGCTACTCCGCCTCCGTGAAGCTCAACAATCTTGTCATCACCTCCTTCACCACCCTTGGAAACGGCATTTCCAACTACACCGCCCAGAACATCGGCGCGGACAAGCCCCTGCGAATCTGCCAGGGCTTCCGGGCGGGGCTGAAGCTGGTGTGGATGCTGTGCGTGCCGCTGATGGTGCTCTACTTCCTGGTCGGCCGGTACCTGCTGTACCTATTCCTGGATAACCCCACGGGCACGGCCATGCAGGTGGGCATTCAGTTCCTGCGGATTTTGTCTCCCTTCTACTTCGTGATCTCCGCCAAGCTGGTCTCCGACGGCATTTTACGGGGGGCAGGGCTTATGAAGCCCTTCATGATCGGCACCTTCACCGACCTGATCCTCCGGGTGGTGCTGGCAAAGGTACTGTCCGTTCCCTTCGGCCCTCTGGGCATCTGGTGCGCCTGGCCCATCGGCTGGGTCATCTCCGCCGCCATGTCCGTATACTTCTACGAAAAAGGTCCCTGGAAGCAGGCCGAGGCGGAAGAAGCCCGGATTCCCGCCCGGGTCGCCGCTCAGGAGTAATGCAAGGCATGTCGCTTTGATGAAAACATCTGTCTTCTGTACAAAAACGTTCCTGAAAAGGCCGTAACTTTTGGCCTTTCGCCGAAAATTGTTTGTGCCACTTGACAGCCCTGGCCATCCCGGGTATAATTTCCCCATCCAAACGGCAAAGACGTCGTATACCTCGGTATACGACGTCTTTTTGCGTAGAAAGAAGGTATTTTTATGGTAGAATGGATTACACAGGTGAATAACACCCTCAACGGCATCGTCTGGGGCTGGCCGGCTCTGATCCTGCTGGCATTTGTAGGCGTGCTCACCAGCTGCATTACGAAATTTTTCCAGATCAGCCACTTAGGTCACTGGATGAAGCACACCATCGGCGCCATTTTCCATGACAGCGAAGTCACCTCCCATACGACCGATCGTTCCATTTCCCAGTTCCAGAGCCTGTGCACCGCCCTGGCCGCCACCGTGGGCACGGGCAACATCGTTGGCGTAGCCGGTGCCATCTTAGTGGGCGGCCCCGGCGCGGTGTTCTGGATGTGGCTCATCGCCTTCTTCGGCATGATGACGAACTACTCAGAAAATGTGCTGGGCATCTTCTACCGCCGGAAAAATGAGCTGGGCGAGTGGAGCGGTGGTGCCATGTACTATCTCCGGGACGGCCTGGGGGCGAAGAAGGGCTGCAAAACCATCGGCAAGGTTCTGGCCGCCGCCTTCTCCGTGTTCTGCTTCCTGGCCTCCTTCGGCATCGGCAATATGACCCAGGTCAACTCCATTTCCGGCAACGTCTACTCCGTCTTCGGCGTTCCCACCTGGGTCACGGGCATTGCCATTCTGGTTCTGTGCGGTCTGGTCATCGTGGGCGGCCTGAAGCGCATTGCCACCGTCACCGAGAAGATCGTGCCTTTCATGGTGCTCATTTACATGGTCGGCACCCTCACCATTCTGGTGAAAAACTTCGCCATGATCCCCGCGGTGTTTGCCGCCATCTTCAAAGGTGCCTTCGCCCTGAAGGCCGCAGGCGGCGGTATCGTGGGCTACGGCATCAAGCTGGCCATTGAGCAGGGCATGAAGCGGGGCGTGTTCTCCAACGAGGCCGGTCTCGGCTCCTCCGTCATGGTGCACTCCAGCTCCAACGTCCGGGAGCCTGTCCGGCAGGGCATGTGGGGTATTTTCGAGGTCTTCGCCGATACCATGGTGGTGTGTACCCTCACGGCCTTCACCGTTCTGTCCTCGGGTCTTGTTGACCTGGACACCGGCGTGGCCGTTACCGAATACGCAGGCGCGGAGCTGACCAAGGCAAACCTGGTCAGCACGGTGTTTACCATGAATTTTGGCTGGCTGGGCGGTGCCTTCGTGGCCGTTGCCATTGTGCTGTTCGCCTATTCCACCGTTCTGGGCTGGAGCCACTACGGTTCCAAGGCCTGTGAGTATCTGTTCGGTGCCAAGGCCACCAAGATTTATCGGATCGTCTTCGTCCTTGCCACCTTCGGCGGGGCGGTGATGGGCGAAAACCTGGCCTGGGACATTGCCGATACGCTCAACGGCATGATGATGATCCCCAACCTGATCGGCGTGACGGTACTCTCCCCGATTGTTTATCGGATTACGAAGAACTACGTTGCCCGGAAGATTCAGGGCAAATCCGAGGAGCCTATGCTCTCCTCCTTCCCGGATATCCAGGCGGAGGCGGAGGCCGCGGTGCTGGACGGCGCGGAATAACTGCATGAAAAGGCCGCCTGCGTCTTCCGACGCAGGCGGCCTTTTCATGTTCCGGAAAATTTCAGGCCTTGTTTTCCTGACGGGCACTGGTACGACCCTCGGGCTTGATCTCGCCCACGGCCAGCAGGGAACGCTTGGTCAGCGCAGGGCCAACCAGCTCATAGACCAGCACGCTGAAGAGCACCACGTTCCGAGCCAGGGCACCGTCGGGCAGACTGGCCGCGGTGATGGCCATGCCCAGTGCCACGCCTGCCTGGGGAAGCAGCGTAATGCCCAGGTGATCGGTAATGCTCTTGGGCTGACCGGTGAGCTTGCAGCTGAAGGCCGCGCCGTAGTACTTGCCCGCGCTCCGGGCGATAATGAACAGCACGCCCACCAGCAGCGTCACCGGCTGCGCCAGCACGTTCAGATCCAGCTCCGCGCCGGAAATCACGAAGAACAGAACATTGACCGGGGTGGTCCAGCCCTCGATACGACCCATCAGCTCCTCGGAGGTGGAGCACACGTTGCAGAAAATGGTGCCGGTCATCATGCACACCAGAAGCAGCGAGAAGCCGCAGTGAATGCCCGCCACGTCAAACTCGATCATGCTCAGGCCTACGGTCAGCAGCACGAAGGCCACGGAGATGCTCATACGCTTGGAGCGGGAGTGGAAGAACTGCTCCACCCAGTTCAGAAGCAGACCCATGGCCGCGCCCAGCCCCAGGGACAGGATCACCTCCACGATGGGCTCCACCACCACGGCGATGACGCTTACATGTCCAGAGGACAAGGCCGTGGCAATGCCGAAGGAGACGCTGAAGAGCACCAGACCCACCGCGTCGTCGATGGCCACCACCAGCATCAAAAGCCTTGTCAGGGGGCCGTCGGCCTTGTACTGACGAATGACCATCAGGGTAGCCGCCGGAGCGGTGGCGGAGGCAATGGCACCCAGGGTAATGGCGCAGGCCACGGAAATCAGGCTGGGGAACAGCAGATGCAGCGCAATCAGGGTCACATCCACAAAAACCGTGGCGATGACTGCCTGCAAAATGCCGATGGTGATGGCTCTGGCACCGGTGGCCTTCAGCTGGCTCAGGCGGAACTCATTGCCCATGGTAAAGGCAATGAAGCCCAGGGCGGTCTGGGTCACGATCTTCATGGCCTCCACCTGGTCGGCGTTGTTGAAGCCCAGGCCGGGCACCTTCAGCGCGCCGATGCAGAACGGGCCAAGCAGCAGCCCCGCCACCAGATAGGCCGTGACCGCGGGCAGATTCACCAGCTTGGTCAGCCGGGACATCATCAGGCCGCCCACCAGCGCGACGGCCAAAGAAATCAGATAAACTTCCACGTTGACTACCTCACTTCAGATACGGAATTTCGACTTTTTCGACCTCGTCATCATAGCACCAATCGGGAGCGTCGGCAAGGCACATTCCCGCCAAATATTCGGATAGAACCTCAAATTCTTTGTGCATTTCAGCAGTATTCCGGCGGTATTCCGGAACATATCCTCCAAAGATATGCTGCCCCTTTCCGCTCCAAAGACGGATAAGGGTTGCTTTCTTGACCCGAAGGGCGTATAATGAGGAAAACGGAATTCGGGAGGGATACCATGAAGCCCTGGCAGCATTTCAAAACCATCACCCATCACCGCCGGCTGGTGCGGCTGGGCTGCTTCCGGGTGGGGCTCTACCGCCAGGGCATCACCCACGACCTGTCCAAATATTCCCCCACGGAATTCTGGATCGGAGCGAAGTACTACCAGGGCAACCGAAGTCCCAACGCCGCCGAGCGGGAGGACAAGGGCTACAGCGAGGCCTGGATGCACCACAAGGGCCGCAACCGGCATCACTACGAATACTGGACGGACATGAACCCCCAGACCCGCCGGTATGAGCCGATTCCCATGCCCCGGAAATACCTGGCGGAGATGGTCATGGATCGGCGGGCGGCCTGCATGACCTACCAGGGCAAGGCCTACCGGGACGATGCCGCCCTGAATTATTTCAGCAAAAGCCGGGAGCGGACGCTGATGCACCCGGAAACCGCCCGGCAGCTGGAATACATCCTGACCATGCTGGCAAGCCAGGGCGAGGAAGCCACATTCCGATATCTGAAAGAAAGCGTGCTCGCCGGGAAGCCCTTTCCCTGGGAGCCGGGAGGCGAACATGGAGAACATTAAGGTCATCATCCCCACCCACATCCACCATTGCGCCCAGCTCGTCACCGGCTTTCTCATGCTCCGGGAGCAGGGCTGGGATATCGAGCTTGTGAACCGGGCAGACGACAGGGACTTTGCCTATCATGGTCTTCCCTGCCTGTTTGCCGAGTACCGGGGAAAGAAGCTCTTCTACGACGTATGGGACGGCTACCAGGATCCTCCGGATATGACAAAGGCCATGGCCGCGTGTGATTTCTACTTCAAGCGCAGCTTCTCTCCGGAGAAAAACGGGGAAATTTTCGGCGAAAACGCGGATAAGGTCTATCCTCTGGGCTTTAACTACTATGTGACCCACCGGAAAAATCCCGTGGATGAGCCATTGTGGAAAGCTATGCTCCGGCCTTTGCAGGGCAAAACCCCGGCGCGGTACTTTGTGCCGGAGGTCTTCGAGGGGGACGGCAACGCTCCGGTGAGCGATCCGCCGAAAATTCTGTTCCTGGCCCGGCTCTGGGGTCGGGAGGCCTGGCTGGAAGGGGATCCTGCCAACGACGAGCGGGAGGAAATCAGCCATACCCGGATTGAAATCATCCGTTCCCTTCGGGAGGCCTACGGCGAAAACTTCATCGGCGGCATCAACGACTGCCCCCTGTCCCGGCAGTTAGCTCCCGATCTCATCGTCCCCCGGGCACTGACCGAACGGCGGCACTATCTGAAGGCCGTCCACGCCAGCGACATCTGCATTGGCTCCACAGGCCTGCACGGCAGCATCGGCGGAAAATCCGGCGAGTATGTGGCCGCCGCCAAGGCCATTGTCCACGAGAAATTCCACTACCAGGTCACGGGGGATTTCCGGGAGGGGGTCAACTATCTGTCCTTCCGAACCGCCCAGGAATGCGTGGAGGCGGTGGGGCGGCTGGTGGCGCACCCGGCGGAAATCGCCGCCATGAAGCGAGCCAACGCCGCCTATTATCAGCAGTACCTGCGGCCTGACCGGCTGATCGCCAACAGCCTGGCGGTTGTGGACAAGACTCTGGATGGCTGAATAACAAGAAACGCCGGCATTGTGAAATCGCAATGCCGGCGTTTTTCTTTATGCCAGATAAATGGCCTTACAGGCCAGCATGGTCTCGTAGCAGTCCAGCTTGGAAACCATCTCCATAGGCGCGTGCATACACAGCACCGGCACGCCGGCGTCCACGGTGACAATGTTCCGGTTGGCCATGTAGGCCGCCACGGTGCCGCCGCCGCCCTGGTCAACCTTACCAAGTGTGGCAATCTGCCAGATGACCCCGGCCTTGTCCAAGGTCGTGCGCACAAAGCCCATGGCCTCGGCGGAAGCGTCGGAGGCGCCGCTCTTGCCCCGGGCACCGGTATACTTGCAGATGGCCGCGCCGTAATTCAGCTGGGCGTTGTTCCGCTTGTCGCAGGTGTCGGCAAAATTAGGGTCGAAGGCGTTGGTCACGTCGGCGGACAGGCAGAAGGAATGGGCAAAGCAGTCCTCCAGCTTCACGCCCTGGGCATCGCACAGGCCGCCGATAAAGTGCTCAAAGTAGTGGCTCTGCATACCGGAAACGCCCACGGAGCCGATTTCCTCCTTGTCCGCCAGAATGCACACCGCGGTTTTCGTGGGGTTTTCAATATTAAAAATTGCGTCCAGCTCGGCGTAGGCGCAGACCCGGTCGTCATGGCCGTAGGCACCCAGCAGACTTCTGTCCAGGCCAACCTCCCGGCACCGGCCGGCGGGCACCACCGTCAGCTCCGCGGACAGGAAATCCCCTTCGATGAGACCATACTTTTCGTTGAGCCAGCGCAGGATGTTCAGCTTCACCAGGTCGCTGCCCTCGCCCTCGATAGGTTCGGTACCCAGCAGCACATTCAGCTGCTCGCCGGTGATGCCCTTGGCCATGGTCTTCTGCATCTGATCCGCCGCCAGATGAATGAGCAGGTCGGAGACCATCAACACCGGTTCGTCCTCGCTTTCACCGACGGTCACGGGAACCACCGTCCCGTCCTTCCGGTACACCACGCCGTGGATGGCCAGGGGGATGGTAGGCCACTGATACTTCTTGATGCCGCCGTAGTAGTGGGTCTTCAGATAGGCGATCTCGGAATCCTCGTACAGGGGGTTTGGCTTCACGTCCAGCCTGGGGGAGTCCACATGGGCGGCGCAGACATGAATGCCCTGGCTCAGCGGCTCGGTGCCGATGACCGCCAGGGCAACGGATTTGTCCCGGTTATTGTAGTAGATTTTGTCCCCGGGCTTCAGGGTCATGGCCGGCTCGAAGGGTCGGTAGCCCAGCATCTTGGCCTGCCGCACCACCCAGGCCGTGGCCTCCCGCTCGGTTTTGCATGCATCCAGGAACGCCCGGTAGCGCAGGCAGTAGGCTTCCATCTCCCGCCGGTCTTCCTCGCTCAGGCGGGTATAGCCGTTCTTGGGGGACAGCATCAGCTTCTCCCGCAGTTCATCTGTATTCATAGGGGTCTTCCTCCTTTAGAATCAGTTTTTGCAGAAATTCGTGGCATATTCTCCGGAAATCTTCCTGGGTGCCGTAATTTTCCAGCACATAGTCGCATTTGTCCCGGAACCAGCCGGTGCTTTTCTGGGCGGCGATCCGGGACTCGGCGTACTCCCGGGAGATGCCGTCCCGCTTCATGAGCCGGGCAAGCCGCATTTCCTCCGGGGCGATCACCGCCACGGTAACGTCGCACAGCTCCGCCAGGCCGCTTTCAAACAGGCCGATGGCATCGATGGCGGCCAGCTTCGGCTTGGTTTTCAATCGGCGCAGAACCTCATTTTTCACCGCGCTGTGGGTGATCCGGTTCAGATCCGTCAGAGCCGCCGGGTTGGAGAACACCAGCCCCCCCAGCCTTTTGCGCTGGAGCCGATCCTTTTCCACCGTGCCGGGGAACCGGGCCTCGATGGCCGCCAGCAGCATAGGGTCGGTTTCCAGCAGCTCGTGATAAATTTCGTCGCAGTCCAGCACAAGCCCGCCCTTTTCCGCCACGCAGCGAAGGAGGGTGGTTTTTCCGCAGCCGGTGCCGCCGGTAATGCCTAAGATCATGGCTCTTCCTCCGCGTCCACAATGTGAAAGGCCGCGGCCTTTTTCAGCCGGTTCTGCACGGCGTAGCTTACGCCGCCGCCCACCGGGCACCGGGCATAAACCTGATGGATGGCCGGGTCGTCCAGCACCCGCAGGGCGGAAAACAGCCCTGCGGACAGGGTATTGGGGTCAGCCTCCCGGCCGTAGGCCAGAGGGGCGCAGTCGGTATACAATGGCAGCTCCTCCTCGAAGCAGAGCACCCGGTCGCCGGGGACAAAGTGCCGGTGAATGTACTGCGCCGCCTTTTCCCGGGAACCGGCCACGATGACCACCGGCTCCTGGGGGGCATAGTGCCGGTACTTCATGCCCGGTGCCTTCACCACCGCGTCCTTGTCGATCTGGGCGGTGACGGCCTTATCTACCACCAGGTCGCCCAGCACAGCGAGCAGCTGCTCCGGGGTGATCCCGCCGGGGCGCAGGAGCCGGGGGCGGTCTTCCGTCAGGTCTACAATGGTGGACTCCACCCCCACCCGGCAGGGGCCGCCGTCCACAATGGCGTCGATTCTCCCGTCATGGTCATGGCGCACATGCCCGGCGGTGGTGGTGGAGGGCTTGCCGGAAAGGTTGGCCGACGGCGCGGCAATGGGTACCCCCGCAAGGGCGATGATTTTCCGGGTCACATCGCTGTCCGGGCACCGGACGGCCACCGTATCCAGCCCCGCCGTGGTGCGTTTGGGCACGATGTCCCGGACGGGCAGCACCATGGTCAGAGGCCCCGGCCAGAATTTCTCCGCCAGGGTATAGGCGGCCTTCGGAATATCATGGCAGAACCGCTCCATTTCCCTCGGCTCCGCCACATGGAGGATCAGAGGATTGTCCTGAGGGCGACCCTTGGCCTGGAAAATTTTCAGCACGGCGTTTTCATCCAGGCCGTTGGCTCCCAGGCCGTAAACCGTCTCCGTAGGGATGGCCACCAGGCCGCCCTTTCGGAGGATCGCGGCGGCAATTTCCGGGGTTTCCTGAGCCTTTGCGTCTAAATACAGGGTTTTCATAGCTTTCTCCCGAAAAGTCAACGGGCAGCCACAGAAGGTGACTGCCCGAAGGAACACTTGTGTGATTACGCGGTGGGCTGGTTGGCAGCCTCGATGATCTTGACGAACTTCTCGGGCACCAGGGAAGCACCGCCGATCAGGCCGCCGTCGATGTCGGGCTGAGCCAGCAGCTCGAAGGCGTTCTTGTCGTTCATGGAGCCGCCGTACAGGATGGAAATCGCCCGGGCATTCTTGGAGGAATACAGCTTGCGAACCACGCTGCGGATCATCTCGCAGACCTCCTCCGCCTGGTCGGGGGTTGCGGTCAGGCCGGTGCCGATGGCCCAGATGGGCTCGTAGGCGATGATGACCTTGCGGATCTTGTCCTCAGGCACGCCCGCCAGACCCAGCTTGATCTGCATGGTGATGTGCTCGGCGGTGATGCCGGACTGACGCTGCTCCAGGCTCTCGCCGCAGCACATGATGGGGATCAGGCCTGCTTCCAGCGCGGCCAGAACCTTGGCGTTCACATCGGCATCGGTCTCGCCCATGGCACGGCGCTCGGAGTGGCCGATGATGACGTACTTGCAGCCGGCATCCACCAGCATGTTGGTAGCGATCTCACCGGTGTAGGCGCCGGAGGGGTTGGCGTTGCAGTTTTCGGCACCGATGCCCACCCGGGTCTCCCGCATGGCGCGGACGGCGGCGGGGATGCACACGGCAGGAACACACAGAGCCACATCACACCAGCGACCCTTGGGCATAATGGCCTTCAGCTGGGTCATGAATTCCTTGGTCTCAGAGGGGGTCTTGTTCATCTTCCAGTTGCCGGCGATGACAGTCTTGCGATATTTTCTATTCATTTCCTATTTCTCCTTGTCGCTTATATGTCTACACCCAATGCGGGCGTAATCGACGAATTCATATGTGGGGAAATCCACTTTGCGTTTTTGCTATGGAAAATCAATTCAGGGAGCTTTTAAGGGTCTGCCTAAGCGGGTGCGCCGGACAAGTAATCGTTTGGCGTACCCGCCCAAGCGTATGCGGCCAACGAACCGGCAAGAACTGTGGGGGAGAGATTCCTGTTCCAGGCAAAGGCTTTCAAATAGAGGCGTACTTTGTGTACGTCCTATTTGAAAGTCTGCCGCATGGGGCAGGAAGATCCCCACACAGTCGCAGGCGGTTCGTTGGGCGCATGCGCCCAACATTACTTATCTTCCAGGCAGGCGATACCGGGCAGCTCCAGACCCTCCAGGAATTCCAGAGAAGCACCGCCGCCGGTGGAGATGTGGGTGATCTTGTCGGCGAAGCCCAGCTGCTCGCAGGCCGCGGCACTGTCGCCGCCGCCGACGATGGTCACGGCATCGGAATCGGCCAGAGCCTGGGCCACGGCAATGGTGCCCTTGGCCAGGGTGGGATTCTCAAACACGCCCATGGGGCCGTTCCAGACGACGGTCTTGGCGGACTTGATAGCCGAAGCGAAGAGTGCCTGGCTCTTCTGGCCGATATCCAGACCCATCTTGTCAGCGGGGATGGCATCTGCGGCCACGGTCTGCACGGTGATCTCGCCGTCAATGGGGTTGGGGAAGGAATCGGCGACCACAGAGTCCACCGGCAGCAGGAGCTTGACGCCCTTGGCCTCGGCCTTGGCCATCATTTCCTTGCAGTAGTCGATCTTCTCGTTGTCCACCAGGGACTTGCCGATGCTGTAGCCCTTGGCGGCCAGGAAGGTGAAGGCCATGCCGCCGCCGATGATCAGGGTGTCCACCTTCTCCAGCAGATTATTGATGACGTTCAGCTTGTCGGAAACCTTGGCACCGCCCAGGATGGCCACAAAGGGACGCTCGGGGTTGGCCAGAGCCTTGCCCATGATGGAAACTTCCTTCTGCACCAGGTAGCCGCAGACGGCGGGCAGGTAGTCGGCCACACCGGCGGTGGAGGCGTGGGCACGGTGCGCCGTGCCGAAAGCGTCGTTGACGAAAATGTCCGCCAGGGAAGCCAGGCGTTTGCTCAGCTCCGGATCGTTCTTGGTCTCGCCCTTCTCGAAACGGGTGTTCTCCAGCAGCATGACCTGCCCCTCCTTCAGGGCAGCGGCCTTGGCATGGGCATCGTCGCCTGCCACGTCGGCGGCCATGATGACCTCCTGACCCAGCAGCTGGCTCAGCCGGTCGGCGACTACCTTCAGGCTCAGCTCCGGCTTCCACTCGCCCTTGGGCTTGCCCATGTGGGAGCACAGGATGACCTTGGCCTTGTGGGCGATCAGATACCGGATGGTGGGCAGCGCGGCCACAATCCGCTTGTCAGAGGTGATGACACCGTTCTTGGTGGGAACGTTGAAATCGCAGCGGCACAGCACGCGCTTACCGGCTACGTCGATGTCCTCGATGGACTTCTTATTGTAGTTCATGGTACTTCCTCCTTAATAAAACCGGGGATCAGCCCCGCATTTTTCCGTAGTCCCGCAGATCCGGGAAGGACAGCTGGCGCAGTGCCTCGTAGACGGTCACGGCAACCGCGTTGCTCAGGTTCAGGCTTCTGGCATCGGGGCGCATGGGAATGCGCACGCATTCGTCATAGTGCTCCGCCAGAAAGCTCTCCGGCAGACCCTTGGTCTCTTTACCGAAGAACAGGTAGCAGCCGTCCTCGAAATGGGCCTCGGTGTAGCACCGGGGAGCCTTCGTGGACAGGCACCTCATCTGCCTGACCTGATTTCTGGAGAAGAAATCGGCCAGATTGTCATAGGCCAGAACCTCCACCATATGCCAGTAGTCCAGTCCCGCTCTTCGCACCGCCTTTTCGGAGATGTCGAAGCCCAAAGGCCGGATCAGGTGCAGCCGGCAGCCGGTGGCCGCGCAGGTGCGGGCAATGTTGCCGCAGTTCTGGGGAATCTCAGGCTCCACCAGCACAATATTGAGCACCTGCCATCACCTCGGAAACCCTTTGCGTCTATCCCTTTTCCGGATTCCGCTCGATCTCTATTGTATGCCAAATGAGCCGTAAAATCAATCTCAAAAATGGGTAAAAGCCAACTTTTTTATACTATTCACATAAAAAATGAGGAAGAACGCAGAAATTTGTGAAAATTGCTCTTACCTCGACCCTGGCTCGGCAAACCGGGCAGTTTTCCTGGGTTTTCCTTTGGGCTTGAACCCTTCCGAGCGGTCAAAACCTTACATTCCCGGCCAAAACGGGAATGGCCTTCCGCAGCAAAGGGCACGGTGCCATGGCGGCACCGTGCCCTTACGTTTTTTTAGCCCACTGCGTTGGCAAGGGTGCCGTCCTGGTAGTACCAGGTCACGCCCTCGTCGGTCAGCTGCTGGCCGTTGGACAGCTCTGCGTCCAGCCGGAGGGTCAGCTTCTGCTCGGCACCCAGGGTGCTGGGCAGATCAAAAGACACGTCATCCAGGGCGCACTCATAGCTCCTGGCGGTGTCGCCGGGCGCCATGGTCAGCTCCTTGGTGGCGATCTCCTGGCCGTCCAGGGTCAGAACCAGGGTGGCCTTGCTGCAGCCGATCTCCTGACCCGCGTCGGCGATCCGGGGAGCCTGAACCGTGGCCGCACCGGAAGTAATCACCAGCTTGCCGTCCGTCAGGCTGGACTCGCCCAGGGTCAGGCTGCAATAGGCCTCCAGAGCGGACTGCATGTTGATGTAGTTCTCCTCAATGGGATTGGCGGGGGTATTCACCGCCACCTCGGCGGTGGAGCCGTCGGCACCGGTCAGCACCACATAGTAGCAATAGCCGTCGGCGGCGTTCAGGTCAGCCTCCGCCACATAATTGCCGTTTTCCCAGGTGCAGGGTACGTTGGCAATTTCCTCATCCTCCAGACGGACGACGAAGGACGCGCTGTCCCCGTCGGCGTGACGGGTAGGCTCGGCGGTCAGATGGATGGTCGCGCCGTTGGGGCTGGACCAGGTGCTGGCACTCAGGCTCCAGGTCGTCAGACCCAGCTCCTCCAGAGCCGCCTGGGTGGTAGCCGCAGGCTCGGTGACCGGCTGGGTGGTTTCCGGCTCTGCCTTCTTTCCGCAGGCATTCAAAGTCAGAGCGAACAGCAGCAGTGCCGCCATTGTCAGACAAATCCGTTTTCGATTCATTCTGTTTCCTCCTTTTTCTTCATCAGAAAATCCACAGCATGGTCATTATACCTCATTTGTTTCCATTTTGCAACCGTTGTTGTAAAATTTTGTAAAATATTTGAAGGACTTACTCCTCCTTCGGCGCTTCCTCCCCCTGGGGCATGGCCTTCTGATCCGCGTTGACGTAAGCCATCAGCTCGTCGCCGGTGATGGTCTCCTTCACCAGCAGGAACTCGCTGATCTCATCCAGCAGCTTCCGGTGCTCCGTCAGGATTCGCTTGGCATCGGCGTAGGCCGCGTCCAGCAGCTTCAGAACCTCCTTGTCCACCTGAGCGGCGGTCTCCTGGGAGCAGTCCATATAGGCCTGGCCGTCCAGGTATTGATTCTGGACGGAGGCGGTGCTCATCAGGCCGAATTTCTCGCTCATGCCGTACTGAGTGACCATGTTCCGAGCCAGAGCCGTGGCTCGCTGGATGTCGTTGGCGGCACCGGTGGTCTGGACGCTGAAAACAATCTGCTCCGCCGCCCGGCCGCCCACCAGGGTACGCAGCTCCGTGCGCAGCTCATCGGCGGTGGACAGGAACTTCTCCTCCTCAGGCATCTGCATGGTGTAGCCCAAAGCGCCGGAGGTGTGGGGCACAATGGTGATCTTGGACACGGGCTGGGCGTGCTTCTCCAGAGCCGCGATCAGGGCGTGACCCACCTCGTGGTAGGCAACCAGCCGCTTTTCCATATCGGTAAGCACCGTGTTCTTCTTTTCGGTGCCGGCGATGACCGTTTCAAAGGAAACCAGCAGGTCTTCCTGGTTCACCGCCTGGCGACCCTGTCGGACGGCTCGCAGGGCGGCCTCGTTGACCAGGTTGGCCAGATCCGCGCCCACCGCGCCGGCAGTGGCCTGGGCGATCTTCCGCAGGTCTACGTCCTCGCTGAGACGGATCTTCCGGGTGTGCACCTTCAGGGTATCCAGACGACCCTGGAGGTTGGGCTTATCCACAATAATTCTCCGGTCAAACCGGCCGGGACGCAGCAGCGCCTTGTCCAGAATCTCCGGCCGGTTGGTGGCCGCCAGGCACACAATGCCCTTGGAGGACTCGAAGCCGTCGATCTCGCTGAGCAGCTGGTTCAGGGTCTGCTCCTGCTCGGAGTTGCTGCCGTAGCGGCTGTCCCGGGAGCGACCCACCGCGTCGATCTCATCAATAAAGATGATACAGGGAGCCACCTTGGCCGCCTGCTGGAACAGATCCCGCACCCGGCTGGCACCCATGCCCACGAACATCTCCACGAAATCCGAACCGGAAATGGAGAAGAAGGGCACGTTGGCCTCGCCGGCCACGGCCTTGGCAAGCAGCGTCTTGCCGGTACCGGGAGAGCCAACCAGCAGCGCGCCCTTGGGCAGCTTCGCGCCGATGGCGGTGTACTTCTGGGGATTGTGCAGGAAGTCAATAATTTCCTGCAGGGATTCCTTGGCTTCATCCTGTCCGGCCACGTCCTTGAAGGTAACGCCGGTCTGCTTCTCCATGTAGACCCTGGCCTTGGACTTGCCGAAGCCGCCCATCATGCCGTCGCCGCCCATCCGCTTGGTCAGCAGATTCAGCAGCAAAAACATGCCGCCGATCATAATGGCGTAGGACAGCACCATCATAACGACGGAATTGTCCTCCACGATCTTGTTGCTGACCTTCACGCCCGCATCGTTCAGTTCCTCCGCCAGTGCCAGCATATCGCCGCCGCTGGGAATGCCGGTGAAGCAGGCTCTCTGCTGGGACAGCTCCTTGGCCGCCTCTTCCTTGGTCATATACACGATCCGGTCATACCGCAGCTCCACCTGGGCAAGCTGCCCGGCATCCTTTGCGGCAAAGAAATCCGACAGTGTGGTCTCCGTATACTGACTTTTTTCCACTGTGTTCATGATCCAGCTGAACAGCAGCACCAGAACCAGCGCGATCATCAGCGGGGTAAAATAGCTTCCCTTTGGGTGGTCTCCTCCGGGCTTTTTCCCATTATTGGGGTCGTTTCCCCGATTTGGCTCCATATCTGCTCGCCTCCTTATTTTGTCACATCATACCACAATTTTTCTCCTTAGGCAATGAAGGATTCTCGTCAGGATGGTAAATTTTCTGTGAATAGGTGACATAACTTCCTGATTTTCCCCAGGTCTTCAAAAAATAATTCTTGAGAAAATTCCGCGCAACTGTTATAATGCTAGCATCTATCACCATAATTATGAGGAGATACCCTTATGAATGAACGACGCCGTCCCCAGGGACGGGAGAACGCCCCCCGCCGGGCTGACCGGTTCGCCCAGCGGCCGGAGCCCCAGGCGGAAGCGGAGGGGCAGCTGGAGGGTCGGAATGCCATCACCGAGGCTCTGAAAAGCGGCCGTACCATCGACAAGGTCTTCGTAGCCCAGGGCGACACCGACAAGGGCTTACAGCGGCTGGCCGCACAGGCCAAGGAAGCCGGTGCCGTGGTGGTGAGCGTTGACCGGCGGAAGCTGGACGCTATGTCCGCCACCCATGCCCACCAGGGGATCATTGCCCTGGCCGCCGCCCACGAATACGCGACCATCGACGACATTCTGGAAGAAGCCGCCGACCGGGGGGAAATCCCGCTCATCGTTATCTGCGACGAGCTGTCCGACCCCCACAACCTGGGTGCCATTCTGCGAAGCGCGGAATGTGCCGGTGCCCACGGGGTCATCATCCCCAAGCGGCGCAGCGTTGGCCTGACCGCTACCGTGGCCAAGGCCTCCGCCGGGGCGGTGGAATATATGAAGGTGGCTCGGGTCACGAATATTTCAAACGCCATCTCCGAGCTGAAGGAGAAGGGAGTCTGGGTCTACGGCACCGCCGCCGAGGGCTCTATTCCCATGTACCAGGCAGACCTGACAGTCCCCGCCGCCATTGTCATCGGCAACGAGGGCGACGGCATCAGCCCCCTCGTCCGCAAGCACTGCGACGTGATGGTGAGCATTCCCATGCGGGGTCGTATCAGCTCCCTGAATGCCTCCGCGGCGGCATCTGTTTTATTGTATGAGGCGGTTCGCCAGCGCACATAACCAGGAGGAAACCCAATATGGACAACAATCAGGAATTTGATCTGGAGGACATTCTCCGGGAATTCGGCAGCGAAGCTCCGGAAAAGGCTCCGGAAAAGACCCAGAAACCCAGTTCAAAGCCGGAACGCCCCCAGCAGGAGCCTTCCGCGCCGGAGCTGACCTTTGATACCAGGCAGGATACCGCGGAGGAGGATGTTTCTCTTTCCTTCACCGCCCTGACCGTCTCTGAGACGAGCCCGGCGGAGGCGTCGGAAGTCCTGTCCGACGAGGATACCCGCGCCTTTGCCCCTGTGGCTGAGTTCCAAGGGGAGGAAGCTGCCGAAGCCGCTGATGTCAGCTCCGAGCCGACGGCGGTTCTGAATCAGCCCGACCGGGAGGAGCCGCCCAATGAGGCTCCCAAGGAGGAGGCTCCCAAAAAGGCGGAGCCTGCCTTTGAAGTAGCGGAGGAATATATTCCCTCCCCCATTCTCTTCACGCCCCGCTCCCGTCTGCGGGAGCTGAAAAAGCAGCTGGTGGCCGGCCCTGAGCGGCGGTACTATGAGCTGTCTGAGATGGGGCTGGCCAAATCCCAGATTGCTTTGCTGGTCAACGTTGTGGTGGTGCTGCTGTGCGCGGGTGTGGCCGCCCTGTCCGCCTTTGGGCTGGTGCCCGAAAACCGGATGAAGCTGGTGGTTTTCAGTCAGGTGCTGGCCATGCTGGTCTCCGCCTTGCTGGGCTCCAATCTGATGCTGGACAGCCTGGGCGACCTGCTCCGGGGGCGGTTCACCGTGGGCACCCTGATGACATTGACCTTCGCCGCCTGTCTGGTGGACAGCGTATTTTGCTTACAGGAGCTTCGGATCCCCTGCTGCGCCGCCTTCAGCCTGGAAATGACCATGGCCATGTGGGCCCGGCTCCAGCGGCACAACACGGAAATGGCGCAGATGGACACCATGCGCAAGGCCGTCCGACTCCACGGTCTTGTCCGGGTGGAAAACTACTATGAGGGCAAGGACGGCCTTCTTCGCAAGGAGGGTGAGGTTTCCGATTTTATGGATACCTACAGCCGGATGTCCTCCCCGGAATTTGTTCAGTCCGTTTACGCCCTGCTGGCTCTGCTGATCTGCATCGGCATCGCGGTATTCGCGGGAATTTCCCACGGCATCAGCTTCGCGGTACAGATTCTCTCCACTTCCTTGCTCGTAGCCGTACCCGCCAGCTTCTTCGTCTCCATCACCCGCCCCATGGCCATTCTGGAAGCCCGGCTTCACATGGTGGGCACCGTCCTGTGCGGCTGGGAGGGCGTGAAGGATCTGTGCGGGAAGGCCTATTTCCCCCTGACCGACCAGGATCTGTTCCCCCAGGGCAGCACCAAGCTCAACGGCGTCAAATTCTACGGCCAGCACAATCCCGATGAAGTAGTGTCCTACACCGCCTCCCTGATCCGGGTGGCCGGCGGTGGGCTGGTGCCGGTGTTTGACCAGCTGCTTGCCAGCCGCGGCGGCAAGGTCTACCCGGTGGAAAACTACCGGAACTACGGCGACGGCGGCG
>ERZ808262.171-NODE-171-length-47378-cov-16.995879_pt1 | contig 47378 bp, 32 predicted proteins | sample MGYA00520895_ERZ808262 | MGnify/ENA primary metagenome ERZ808262 (study PRJEB31516, sample SAMN03275588) | gut metagenome | biome: mammalia-associated habitat; material: feces | host: Papio cynocephalus | place: Kenya | collected 2012-08-02 ... | reverse complement strand
ATAGGAAGCCTAAGCCTCCTATTAATTAATTCGATACATTTCATGTGAACTAAATAGGGTTCAGTTCAAAAAATTTCAAACATTTATAATTTTAATGGTGAACCATTTAACGCAAAATTCCCACCTTTAGTAAGAGGCAAAAAGTTACCATTTTGAGCCACTTTTTCAACTTCTTCTTTCTCTTTATCAAAGCCTACATGAGCTACATGACCCTTTAAATTTAGATAGACATCTATTCTATCTTTATAAACAAAGACCTGATTTACAAAAGCTGTTATAAGTCTTTCTCTATCATTTTCATCTTCAATATCTAGGCTTTTATAAAAGTCCATTAAGGCATAAAAGCCATCCTTTTCAATAAAGGGATTTAGCATTCTTTCTCTTGCCATATCAGCTTCTATTTTCTTTCTTCTATTCTCTAATTCGGAGCATCTTTCTTTAAATGTTTCAAAAGCTCCGCCACCAGTTTCTAGAATCTCAAGAATATTCTTATATCTTGAATTAACATCATCTAGTTCAGCTTGCATGGCTTTTAAATATGGACTTCCACCCTTTTGTCTTTCGTAAAGATAATTTACTATTTCATCAATAATATCTTGCTCAGCTAACATACTCTCAACACCAGTAAAGACCATTTTTTCAAGAAGAGTTTTTTCAAAAGCTCTTCCTAAGCATTCATCTGATTTCTTTTTAGCAAAAGTACATTTGTAATAGAAATAAACTTTTCCAGTATGAGATTGGGAAGACTCACTAACCATATGACTTCCACAATAACCACAATAAAGCTTACCAGTAAGAATATAGGGATCTTTAGCTTTACGAGTCCCTTGATGTCCATGTGCTTTGCTTCTCTTTAATTGAGCCATATCAAAAATCTTTTGGTCAACTAATTGAGAAAAGCCAGTGCTATTTACAACTTCATTCATTCTTAGCTCACCAAGATATCTCCTATTATGAATGATGTTTTCAATTCTCTGATGGCTTATTTCTCTACCATGTTTATCTTTATATCCTTCACTTTTAAGTTTTCTAGCAATTCTAGAACAATTCAAATTTTGATTTACATAAAGTTCGAAGATCTTAGTAACAATAGGTCCTTCTACTTCATTAACAATATACTTTTTATCTTTATTAACATCATAACCAAAAGTTAAAGGACCACCATTGCACTTTCCATTTAAAGCATTATCGGTCATTCCTCTTTTAACTTTTTCTGCAAGGTCAGCAGAATAATATTCAGCAAGACCATCTAAAACAGATTCAAGTAAGATTCCTTCAGGTCCTTCTGAGATAGCTTCAGTAGCTGATAAGACTCTAACATTATGTTTCTTTAAAACTGCCTTATACTTTAAAGCATCATATCTACTTCTTGAGAATCTATCAACTTTCCAAACAATAACATAATCAAAAGCTTTTGTTTTAGAATCTGCAATCATCTTTTGAAATTGAGGTCTTTCATCCGTTTTAGCTGATATGGCTCTATCAATATAATTGCCTACGACTAAAAGCCCTTTGTTTCTAGCAAAAGCACTACATTCTCTTAATTGTCCATCAATAGATTCTTCTCTTTGATTGTCACAAGAGAATCGAGCATAAATTACTGCTCTATTCCCACCTTTTCTTTCATTCACTAATATCACCTCACACTTTTAATAGCTAGTTTTACTGTCGAAAATTCTTAATAGCTATTTACTATTATTATTTTCTTTATCTTCTTTAATAACTTTTTTAATGATTTCAATAAGCTTCTTTCCTAAAGGAGTAGATTCATTAAGGATTTCTTCTGCATAAGCATCTAATCTATCTTGATCATTTCTAGCTACACCCGAAAAGCATTTGCCTTCTTTGTTATCACATCTACCAAAGATCCAATCTAATGAAACATTGAAATAATCAGCATAAAACATAAGAACATTCATAGGAGGGAAGGTTACACCATTCTCATATTTAAAGATTGCGTTTTGGGTAGTATTACACATCTTACCTATCTTTGCTTGTGAGATATGTCTTTCTTCTCTTAATTGTTTAAGTCTTTTAGCTAATACTTTAGTTTCCATATTATTAAGTCTCCTATCGTTATAGCTATTATATATTATTTAAATATTGAATACAATATTATTGAGCTATTATTTATGATATAATAGTAATAGCTAGAAGAACATTTGAAAGGAGATACTAGATGAATAGAGAAAGAGAGATGTTTAGATAAACATTTTTAAAACACTTTCGTCATCTTAGTGATATACATGTAGAATAACTCTTGATGATAATTTATGAAATTTGTTACCAAATAACCGGTGTTACTCCATCACTGTCATAGTGCCAATAATTACCCGAGTCTGTAGGCTCAGTTTCACTATAAAAGTATAAAGTACCGTGGAAACACGCTTTCCAAGAAATATCCCATGTTTTAGGTATTAATGAGCCTTTATAAAATATGCTTGAAGTGCAACTAAAAAATGTTTCTCTTCCTATAAATGTTACAGATTCTGGAATAACAATCGAAGTTAAACTAGAGCAAAATAAAAAAGCTTCATTTCCAATTGAAGTTACAGAATTAGGAATAATTATAGAAGTTAAGGATGTACAACGACTAAATGCTTCATCGCCAATTAATGTTACAGATTCTGGAATAACAATTGAAGTTAAACTAGAGCAACTCGAAAATGCGCCTTCTCCAATTGAAGTTACAGAGTTAGGAATAATTATAGAAGTTAAGTTTTCACAGCTATTAAATGCGAAAGGGAGTAATGCTTTTATAGAATTTGGAATATTATATTTAGTAGCTTTTTTACTATCTATGAATAGCTCGGATTCACTTGCATAAAGTGGAGAAGATATGACATTATCAAACTTTATATTAAGCCAATCTTCCAAAGAAGAAATATTAACTTTTAAAGAACAATCATAAAGAAAAGCGTTCCTTCCAATTCTTTTCAGTGAATGAGGTATAGTTACAGATTTTAAAGAATGCCATCCACAAAAAGCAAAAGGGGATAACGATATAGTAGAGTCTGGAATTACAACATCAGTGATTTTTTCATTATTAACAAACCAATCAGCAATTGGAAACGGGGACGAGTTGTAAGATTCATCAGCATCAATTTTTACCTTAAGCCAACTTTCTAAAGAAGAAATATTTATCTTCGATAAATTTTTACAATCATTAAAAACCCTTTTTCCAATGCTTTTTACTGAATTAGGAATAGTTAGAGAATTTATAAATTTATAACCAAAAAAAGCAAATGAGTGAATTTCTTCAGTTCCATCAGGTATCACTAAATCTTTCTCTAATAACTCTCCATTAACAAATAATTTAGCACCACCAGTATACAACGGATTAGAGGTTTCACTTTCAAAATTAATATTAAGCCAACTTTCTAAAGAAGATATATTTACTGTTTTAATGTTTGGAACATCATAAGAGTCATAATAAGAATATTTTTTATTATTAAAAGCACCTTTCCCAATTGTTTTTACACTACTTGGCATATCTATTGAAGATAGAGAGTGGCAATCACAAAAAGCAAAATTTCCTATTGAAACTAAATTATTTGATAATTTTAAAGATTCTAACTTAGTGCAGTTTTCAAAAGCACTATTACCTATTGAAATAATAGTATTTGGCATAATAACTTCTTTTAAAGCTTTACAATTGCTAAAAGCTTTATTAGCTATTGATATCACCTTAACGCCATCTATTTCCTCAGGTATTTTTACTTTCGAGGGGCTTTTTAATGTTGAGCCAAGTATTTCGATACAACCAGAAAGACATTTTTTATACTTTAATTTATATTTTGCATCCTGTAATTCATTATTTAATAAAGGCATATCTTTCAATATAGTCGGAATTCCATTTATGAAATCCCAAAAACCAATAAATCTAGAATCGTTAATAGTTTCAGGATTAAGATTTTTCCTTATGTATAAATGGCCTTTAAAATCATCAAAATCAAAAGGAAAAGTTATTCCATTGCAAAAGAATATTGGATTACTAGTAAAAGTATCGGAAAGTATTTTAATTTTTTTATTTGGAAGAACAACAGACTTCAAAGAAGTACATTCCTTAAAAGCATCACCACTAATTTCTTCTAAACTTCCAGGCAAATTAATAATAGATAATGAATAACAACATTTAAAAGCTTCTATATCTATTTTTTTCACATTTGGCATCTCTATTTTCTTTAAAAGGGTGCAATATCTAAAAGCACCAAATGGTATTTTAGTTATAGAGCTTGGTAATTTAACGCTTTGAATTGATAGAGATTCAAAAGAAAACTTAGGAAGTTCCTTTATACCTTCTGGAATTATTAAATCAGTAGTCAATTTACCATCTATATATAAGTCAATCAAATTATTATATCTATCTAAAGATATATTTTTAATGATGGGGAAAAGTCTAAAGAAATCTTCTATGGAAGGAACATCTATTAGCTTAAGTTTATTAGTGCCTCGAAAGGGATTATATTGTGTTTTACATGAATTCTTTTTTCTAAAAGATTTATAAAAAATAATTGACGATATATTTCTACAATAAGTAAATGCATCATCTCCAATTTCTTCTATTATTTCTGGAATTTTTAATAATTTGATAGATGTAATATTGAAAAAAGATTTTTCCTTTATTTTCTTGCAGGTCTCAGGTATAACTAATTCATCTACTTTTTTATCATTTATAAAAAGGTCATATCCTTGAGCATTATAGTATTGAAAAGAGGATACTTTTAACCATTCATCTAAAGAAGAAACATTTATTTTTGTTAGATTAGGGCATTCTTTAAAAGAATCTTTATCAAAGCTTTCTACATTGCTTCCGATTTTAACACATTCCAAGTTGTTACAATAATCAAAGGCACCTTTCAATATATATTTAACTGAGTTGCATAAATCTACTGATCTTATAGAACTGCAGTAGCTAAAAGAATATTCTGAAATCGTTTCAATTCCTTCAGGAATTACTAATTCAATTAATTCTTTATCATTAATGCATAAACGATATTTTTGGTCAAAACATTCTTCTTTTTTTACATTTATCCAATCTTCAATTGATTTAATATTAATTGTTTTTAAATCTTTGCATCCACAAAAAGCTGACTTTCCGATTGCTTTTAATGAGGAATAAATAGTTACTTGCTCAATGGATTGACATCCCAAAAAAGCATAAGGATTAATTACTTCTACAGAATTGGGAATAACTAAATCTGACACTTCTAGATTATTAATATAAAGACAACCTGTGGAATATGCCAAAGGATTAGAGTAAAAATTACCAAATTTAATATTAAGCCAACTATCTATTGAATTGATATTAACTCTTTCTATATTTATGCATCCATTAAATGCGTATTCTCCTATTGCATTTAAAGATTCAGGAAAAGTTATACTTTTTAAATATCTACAATTGAGAAAAGCTTTTGGGGATATAGTCTTAACTTCTAGTCCTTCTATTGTCGCAGGTATAGTTAATTCAGTTATATTTTTGTCCTTAGCACCACATATTTCAATGAATTCATTTGAGCTTTTCTTATACTCTAAACCACAATTAATATCTAAAAGCACATTTTCCATATATTTTCCTTCCTTTCAATAAACTGGTAAATTTAATCATCATATGTTTTTATTTTTGCTACTATTTGACTTCTTATCCATAGCAGTTATGGAAGTGATATTAAAGAATTCAATTAATTCTTTTAAAAGTTCTTTCTTATCGATAATTAATGAGGAATATTGATTTTCAAAATAATCCTTAGCTATTTGTCCAGCCATAGAAGCAGGATGAGAATATTTTAATTTTTTAATAAATTTTAAAACATCATCACTAAGTTTGGTAATTTCAGGGAACAGCTCCTTCATTCTATCCTTCTTTTCAAATAAAGGAACATCATGATCTAAGGAAACATCGGCAATTGAATTAACTACCATCTCAGTAAGGCCATTTGAAATTCCGTTAGTAAAAGATTGGGTATAAACTTGATATTGATTATTGCCACATTTAACGAATACTGTTCCATTTGTCTTGATTATAAGTCCATCAATTTCAAATAAAGTAATAGTTTTACCTTTATCTGAGATAATAAATTTAACTCTCTTTAATAGAGATTTCAATGCATTAAGAAAATCTCCATCTTTTGGAAAAATTCTTGAAAAAATTCTAAAAGGTAAACAATAATCACCATAAAATCTATCCTGGGTTTTAATTCTAGCTAAAAATATTTTGATGAGTTCTTCTCTACTAAAGAATTGCTCAGTTTTAATAGTAGAGACATTAACAACTGAATTTGTAGCCTTACTTGATAAAAAATTTAGAAAACAAATAAGAGCGGAATTTAAATCAGTAAGTCTATGTCTAATTTTCTTATCAGAACACTCACTAATCTTTTTAGCATAATTAGAAACAATATCATTAATAATAGTTGTTTCTTTATCATTAGAAGAGTTAAGAAATTCTTTAAGATCAACTCCTTCTTTTTTTAATATCGATCTAATTGATGATACATATGATCTTGCAGTTCCTTCAGACAAGTTAGCATCAGTTAAAACATAGTTTTTGAATTCTTCCAATTTAATCATAATCAATACTTCCATTAATATTAATATAACAATTCAATATGTTCGTTTCAAGAACAATAAAATTATAGGATATAGATTCTTTATAAAATAGGGAATGACAAGCGACAATTTTTATCTTCAGCTTCTTTTTTAGATATTAAGTCACTAACTGCCATATTTAAATCATCCTCAGTATTAATAGAATAATTATTTAAAAGATTATTAAGTTCTTGAGCATTACTAACTGAATAGTAATTTTTTAGCAAATTATAAGAATCATATATGACTTTATCTAATTCTAAAGATTTATTTAATTTCCTTATCCTATTATCTCTTTTCTTCTTTATATCTTTAATTCGCCCTTTATAGGCTTCAACACTTTCATCCGCAATATCATCTACTATATCTTGTCTTTCCCAATCTAAATTTTGCACAATATTAGCTTTATTAATAGCACAAGTATTTATTATTTCTATAGCTTTCTTTATATGACTTGGTAACTCATTATGTAACTTAACTAATTCAGTTTTACTATTTACAAAGTCACGCCAATAATTATCTATTTCTACCATTTTTAAATGTGTCTTAGTTTTTATTCTATTTTCAATTTTTTGAATATGATTTTCTAATACCCAATTAAATGAGGATTGGAGCAAAAATAATATTAGTGATCCTAAAGCACAGTATCCGGCGATAGTATATCCAAAAGAATTATGTAAGCATGCATATACAATAACAATGATTAAAGAAACAGCAAAAATAATGGCCCAGAGAAAATAAAAATATACGCCAGCTCCATCGATTGAGCTTTTTTTAACGATCATTTTAGCAACACTAGATGAAGAATTAACTGCTTTTTTAGATTCCTCTTCTATATTTTCTCTTTCTTTGTTCATATTAAAATATTCTTTAGCACAATCAACCAATGAATTATGAATTGCATCATAACTAGAAGATATAGTATTTCTTAAAGTTCCTACCGTGTTTTCATTAAAGCTGAGATTTAGTTCTTTTACTTCTAAGGTAGATAAAAAAGTTTTACATGAATCAAGATTACGCAAAATGCTTTGATGATAATCATTGTAATAAATAGACACATTCTTAAGTAAATATTCATAATTAGTAGAAATATAATTTATTAGTTCCCCGTCGTCTAACTGACTTATTTTGTCAAATCTGATGCTATCAAAATAATCTATCCTTTCCATAATTTTATCTAGCTTAGGATTGTCCATGATTGATTCATCCACATCATCCAATCGATCATCTTCTAATTGCTTAAGACTTTCTTCACACTCTTCTTTAGCTTTTTGTATTAATTTTGAAGTTGATTCTAATTTATTAAAGAAAGCTTCAATACGTTTCTGCATAGTCATAATTCTTAGCCCCTCTTTTTTAATCGTTGTCCTTTTTATCATTAGAAATTAATGGCTTATAAGTTATTACAAATTGAGAAGCATAAGGTCTATACCAAGGATTGTAATAGCCAAAACCTAAACTTTGAATATAGGACTTGAATTCTTTTAATTTTTCTTGTAACCCATCTCTATGGTTATAAGCATTAGAATTAATTACAAGATTACCTCCCACTATTAATTTTTCACCATCATCATAAATGGAAGGTATAGATAAAATAAATCCCATATCTACAATTCTTTTGATAATATCTCTTTTAATATCTAAGTCCAAAGTCTCGTGTCTACTTTCTTTCTTAACTTTAAAACAGATGCAACCATCGACTAAAGAAGAGACTTCTTCAGCTTCATAATATCTATCAAGAACTTCTAATATCTTAGGAAATTTATCAATTCTTCTTTTCTCATTAAGTAAATAATGCTCTTTATAAATACTGATATAGAAATAGTATTTTGAAGATCTTATCTTCTCTACTGATAAGATATTAACTCCCATCGACTCTAGATATTCCCTTATTAAATCTTTTGTTAATTTCATTTTACTTATACTCACTAATTCAGTCATATATTCTTATTTACCTTTCCAATTTTTTAACAATCATTTCTAAATAATCAAAGACTTTATTGGCTTCTTTTTTACTCCATTTTGTGTAAATTCGATAGCCTCTATATTCTTTTGAGGAATATAAATTTTGTTCTAATTCTGATAGCGATAAATAGGCCTTTCTACTTAGAAAAATTGGATAATTATTAAGTCCAAAATTTGTTTGACAAAAATCAACCTCACAAAGTTGTCTTAGTTGATAAAACTCTAAATTTCCACTAAGCAAGAGAGTAGCAAAGATTAAAACAATCTTATCGCTTAAGCTTTTATTTCCAAACGAAATAATCTTTCTAGTGATGGTTTTAGGTACAGCTATCTTTATTCTAACATCTTGTTTAGGATTAATGTACTTAGGAATAAACATATCATAAGCACAATCAGCTGATAGTAAAGAAGTCCCTAGAATTTTTTTGAATTCATCAAATTTTATATATTTGATACCCGAATATGGATAGTAAGGCAAAGGATTCCTTTTCAACAGCAATTTTAATTTATCTATATACTTAAAATTTTCAAATGCCTCTGCAACACAATACTCAAAATAAGAAGCAAAAGATTCTAATACTATATCAATCTTATTTTCATCCTTAATAAAAGAAGAGTGTTTAGGATCTTTTAAATCTCTAAGCAAGTAATGAATAGCATGAAAGAATTCATGGATAAAAACATAGGCAATATCGTTATCATCATCGATGTTTCTTAAGTAAATGGTAATAAGTTTCTTTTTATGATTATAGGTTCCGAGGATTTTCATAAAAGGATGCTTTATGAGATCGACTATTTCTCTAGCAAGCTCTCTTCCACCATTATCTATAATTTTGGCATTCCTATCACAAAAAACAATAGACTCAATATCACCCATTTTTTCAATTTTATCTGCCTGTTCACCTTCTCCCATAAGACAAAGAATAATTGTTTCTAAAGGTGAAAAGAAAGTTGCATCAAAATTTGAAGACATCGGGAAAGATTTCTTTAGCTCTTTTAATTTATTTAATAATATGCTTAATCGGCTTGAGTCAACTTTCTTGCCTTTAGAAGGAATGCCACTATCATCAAATTTTACTAATAATTGCATTCTAAGAAATCTATATAAAATACTAATAGGGGTCTTTTCAAGAATATTAATAATTTGTTCATGATCTACTGGAATTGGAAAGCCACTCAAATAACAATCAATTAGATTTATAAAAGATTTCAAATTTTCTGACTTAGAAAGTATATTAGGATCAATATTAAACATAGATGATGCCGAAGAAAGATCTAAGAAATCATTAGTTACAATAGCCACTTTGACTTTATCTTCATTTAATTTATAGGCTTGAATTAAACAATCACCACATATAGTTCCAGCCTTAAAGAAACTACGTTCATTTTGTAAGTGGGTTATTTCTTCTACTTTGGCACCACTTGTAATTTTACGAGCATCACAATTAGCTAAGAAAGCTTCTGCCTTTTCTTTATCATCAAAATAGCAGGTTTGATAATTAAAAGAATTGCCACATTTATTATAGAAAACGTTATTAGTATTCCCGATAGCACCAGCCTTATCTAAGACTCTTAAGCAAGCCTTTTTATTATCTTTTCCTTTAATACAATAAAGAGTCCCATCATAAAAGACTTTAGTTCCTTTTAAATCTCTTGCATTTTTGGCTTGAGGGCCTTTTTTTCTAAATACATTATATGGTGAATTTATAGTTTTGTCGTTCTCATTAACTTCTTTTATACTAACTAGCAATTTTCCATTATTCATGACTATCTCCCTCCCTAGATAACAACAATACTATATTGTTTTAAGTGTTCTAATAAAAGGATATGCCATGCGACATTTTAATTGCTCACCATATGACATTTATTAAATAAAAAGAGTAGTTATCAGATAACCTTTCAGTAAGTCTCTTAACAACTCTTCCAGAAGGAGTTAACCTGATACTTAACCGCTTCTTATAACAAAACTTATTATTGTTAAATCTATTTTCATTAACCTTAATTTAACTTAAACAGTAATTATCGTAAAAATCTTAAAATGCACTTCTTCTCATCATATCTCGAAAATTATTTCTTTTTTCATGATTATCTTCTGATGATTTGCAAATAAATAATTGAGTTCTTATTTTAGCTATTTGTTTATCAATCTCAGCTAAAAAATTTTTGCATCCATATAATCAATTACTTTTCTTAAGCAACAACCTAATACAACTCCACTAGTTATAAATAATCCGAATTTATAATTGTTGTCTTTACCTTTGATTTCAATTACCTTAAGATGAGCTTTGTTCTGGGGAGCACCATAAGCATGGTCCTTTACCATCATCTCCATTGCCGACATGACCATCTTCATGTCGGGAGAGCGATTCAAGCAATATCCGATGACTTCTTTAGAGTATAGATCTTAAATAGCCCCCATATAGAGCTTCTCGTTACCAATCCTGAACTCAGTCACGTCGTGTACAAGCAAAAGGCAGCGGGTAATACACGTCGAACCTTCTTTGCACCAAATTTAGCGCAATATGGCCAATGGTGCCTCTATAGTGCGAATATTTCCTCATCTTCCTTTGAATTACCATCATCCTGTTCTCTTTCATAAACCTTATGACTCTCCTGACACCAATTACGGTGCCTTCTTTGATAAATGCCAGACGCATTCTCCTGAAGCCATAAGTGTAGTTGGACTCCACAAATATTTTCCGCATTTTCTTAGATATGATGTCATCATCTATTTCTTTCTTGCCCCTTTTTATCTGAAATATGCCTGAAATATGCAGATTTCGACATATTGCCAACTTCAAGTAATTGATTGAGCTTTCTTCCATCTTGCCTTAGTGCAGAAATTAATTTTGCTCTTTCTTTTCTTTGGACTGCACTAAGGCTTTCAATTTTTTAAGTAGGTCACCTCCGTGTCTAGGTAATCAAGCCTGTTTAGTAATTCCGCAAGCTTCTTGTCGTCCTTGTATTTCTCCTTTAGCTCTTTTATGTCTTTGACCAGCTTCCTGTAATCTTCATCCATGGTTGGATCCATTGCCACCACATGATTACTATAAGGCTTGTTGTATTGCCTGCCAGCCAGTTGTTCACGGTTGCTGACGTGACTCCCAATGAGTTTGCAATCTCTAAAGCAGTCTGTCCTTCCGCTTTTAGTGCAAAAGCTCTCTTGTTGGCTTCATTGGACACAAGCATTCTCTTCTTTCTCTTCAGTGCATCTTTTCCAAAGTCCCTGTAGGTCTTGTAGATGTTGGACACATACCCTGGGACTGTCCCAAGCTTTGTGGCAATTACTGAGGGAGTCATTCCTTTCTCCTTCATCCTCACCATCTTCATCTTGTCGGTATAGCTGAATTTCATAATTTTACCTCTAGATTTCTGCCACCGTTTTTCGTCCAACTTTATGTATACACATCAGAAGATAAACAAACAGCACGATTAGATAATGCACCAATTAATATGACAATGAAAAGAAGATTAGTTCTAAATGTTCATAAGCATTCAGATATGAGAGATAAGAAACTAAAGAAGTTTATGAAGCATTGTTTAATAAAACCAGATTACTTGCTGAATCTTTTCGAATCTGCTCAACAAAAGAATTAATAAAACTAATAACCAATAAGACAACACCAAATATTTTTAGATTACCAAAATCGCCCTGCTTTTTATAATTTTCTTCTCAATTTGTGGATTTGCATTATAACCCATAACCAGCTCTATATTCTTGCGAATACCATAAATATTTTTCTTAACTTTTACAGGTGTAAGATTAGAATAGTAATATCCAAAATTATGGAGGTTATTTAAATGAAAGTTGAGTTTTGTTATGATGTGGAAACTAATCAAAAAGGAAATAAAAGTCTGACCATAACTGGGATAGAAGGAGGAGTATCTTCTAATATTACTGAATTAAACATTCCTGAAAAAATAAATGTTGATGGAGAAGAAATAAAAGTTACTGAGATAGGGGATAATGCATTTGAGGGCTGTGATTCATTGATTTCTATTAAAATCCCTAGTAGTGTAACTAACATAGGTTGTGATGCTTTTGAAGATTGCACTTCTTTGATTTCTATTAATATTCCAAGCAATGTAATTAGATTGGGGCAATGTGCTTTTGCTGGATGCAAGAATGTTTTAGTTTCATGTGAAATTGACAGAGAACCTGAGAATTGGGATGAGGGTTGGAATTGGTTAGACAAGGATAAAATCATTTATGAGGAAGACGAGGATGGGAATGTATGGGGTATAGAAGACTATGATGGTGATTATGTAAATGTAGTTTGGAAAAAATGTAAATAATATCTAGAATGATTGAAAAATTATCCCAGATGAATATGTAATATTCTTGACATTTGTGTTTATGTTCGTGCGAGTATACTTTGGCTTCTATTGCCGTTACTATTGGACTAAGCATCAATCGCTTAAATTAAAAAATCTATTCTTTTTAGCATTCCTACCAAAGAGTAATTGCCTACATGGTTAATTGACCAAATACTACATATTGGGTTGACAATTACATTTAATTTCTTCTTTTCCATAATATGGTTTCTTTAATCTCCATAGTTTCGTATCTTCCTTATCTAATACACAGTAATAGATTTCTTTTTTATGAAAATAGCATTCGACATTTAAATTAGGGAATTTAAATATTTTTATTCAAAACAAATAATAAGAATAGAAGGGAAAAGCTATCAAAATATTGATATTAATTCTACATTTATTTGCTCGTCTAATAATAAGAAAGTAATTAAACTAGATAAGTTATTGCCTTACTAATCATTTTCCCAATCAGTAACTATAGTTTTTAGATAATCAAAGACCTTATCTAAAGCATCTTTATTCCAATTTGTGTAGATTCTATATCCTAAAAATTCTTTAGAAGTATAATGGCTTTGCTCAGATAAAGAAAAATATATATCCCTTTTTATTAAAACTGGATATTTATCAAGACCAAATTTTGTTTTACAAAATTCAAGATCTTGAAGATTCCTTATTTGAGTATTTTTTAAATTCCCACAAAGTAGAAGGGTTGCAAAAATTAAAACTATCCTTTCATTTATGTTTTTAAAATCAATAGAAGAATTTGTCATAGGCATACTTCTAGGATTCTTTGTTTTAATCCCAGTATCATGTTTAGGATTTATATACTTAGGAATGAACATATCATAAGCAGCATCAGCTGATAATAAAGAAGCATCTACAATCTTTTTAAATTCATCAAAGTCCTTAATATATTTAGCCCCAGAATATGGGTAATAAGGAAGAGGATGTCTTTCCCATTGCCATAATAATTTGTCTCCATAATAGTTTCCACCTAATATTTGATCTGCATAATATTTTTCGAAATATGAAGCCAACGATTCTAGAACAATATCAATTTTACTTTCATCTTTAATAAAAGAAGAATGTTTAGAATCTTTTAAATCCCTAAGTAAATAATGAACTGCATGGAAAATTTCATGAGCAAAAACAAAAGCAACATCCCTTTTATCATCAATATTTTTTATATAAATAGTAATAAGTTTACTTTTATGATTGTAAGCTCCAAGTGTCTTCATAAAAGGATGTTCTATTAAATCGACTATTTCTCTAGCAAGCTCTCTACCGCCATTATCAAGAATTTTGGCATTTCTATCGCTAAAAATAATAGACTTTATATCACCCATTTTTTCAATTTTATCAGCTTGTTGACCTTCTCCCATAAGACAAAGAACAATTGTTTCTAATGGCAAGAAAAAAGTTTCATTAAAATCTAAAGACATTGTAAAAGATTTTTGCAGCTCTTTTAATTTGTTCAATAATACATTTAATTGAAGATTATCAACTTTTATGCCTTTATGAGGAGTATTAATATCATCAAATTCAACTAGTAATTGCGATTCAAAGAAATCATTTAAAATACTAGATGGAATTTGTTTGATAATATAAAAAATTAGGCTCAATGCATCACCATCTTCAAGATAATCTAATTCTTGGTGTTTCTTTAGAGCATATAAATAATCACCTATCACCATTATGAGAAAATGGAATGTTAAAAAACTTGGAATGTTTATTTTATTAAAATCTATATGAAAAATAGATGTAGTTGAATGATGCGCTATTGAGTTATTTGTTAATGCATTTATTCCAAAATCCAGTCTAAAATCTATATATTTAGGGATAAACATATCATAAGCTTTATCAGCAGATAATAAGGACACATTTACTATATCTCTAAATGCATTAAAGTCTTTTATATATTTAGCACCTGAATATGAAAAGTAAGGTAGCGGAATTCTTTCCCAGGTATCTTCTAATTGATATTGATAATCAGTGTTTCCATTATTTTTGGCAAATTCTTTTTCATAAAAAGCCGCTAAGGATTCAACAACAATTTTTATCTTGCATTGATTACGCACAAAATTATTATTACTAGGATCCTTAATATCTCTATAGAAAAAATGAATTGCATGAAAGAATTCATGAATAAGTGCATAAATGACATTTTCTTTTTCACGGATATTTTTAAGATAAATGGTGATTAATTTTTTATCATGATCATAAGTTCCTGTAATTTTAAAATATGGATGTTTTAAAAGATTTAATATATCTTGAGCAATTTCTCTACCACCATTATCTAAAATTTGGGTGTTTCTATCACTAAAAATAATTTTCTCAATATTACCTAATTTTTCTATATTACGGGCTTGTTCACCCTCACCGATAAATGAGCATAAAATAATTCTTAAAGGTTCAAAAAAAGTTTGCTCATATTTTTCCCTTAATAAAGGATTTTTATTACCAAGATCAATAAGTCTCTTCCATAATTGATGTCCCTGATCCTCAGCATTAGGAATTCCTTCAAAAGGGGCATTTTTATTATCTAATTTCACAAACAATTGATTTGAAATAAAGTCAATAAGTCCAGAATTTGCTGAATATCCAAATATACTTTCAGCTTGGATTAAAGGATTTCCAAAATCTTTAAAGAAATACTTAATCTTCAATGCATTATGGAAAGTTATTTTATCTGCAACTGATTGCCCAATAAGCCTACCTTCTTCATCTTCATTTAATTTATAAGCCTGAATTAAACAATCACCACATATAGTTCCAACCTTAAAGAAGCTACGCTCATTTTGTAAACGAATAACTTTTTCTACTTTAGCACAGCTTGTAATTCCATGAGCAACACAATTAGCTAAGAAAACTTCTGCCTTTTTGAAGTCATCAAAATAACAACTTTGATAATTATGAGAATTACTACATGTTTTATAAAAAACATTATTAGTTTGTCCGATAGCACCACCCTTATCTAAAACTCTTAGACAAGCCATATAATTATTGTTTCCACTAATACAATAAAGAGTGACTTGATCTGCATAATAAAATTTATTGCTCTTTAAATCTCTTGCATTCTTTGATTGAGGCCCTTCTAATCTAAACTTATTAAAGCGTGTATTTATAAAACTTATATTTTCATCTATTGCTAAATCGAATTTCTTAATCATGGGCAGTCCCTCCTATATATCTCAACAATACTATATAATTTTATGAAATTAAATAAAAGGAAATACCATGCGACAATTTAAAAAGCAACAAATCTATTCCTCAAATGGGATTTCTTTAATTTCACCTTTAGCTAAAGAATAAAGATAGCAAGAAATATTATCTAAACTAAAATCGAAAAGTCTTGAAACGTTTTCTTTGTATATTGAAACCTGCTTTTTATAAGCATCATCAACAATATTAGAAGTCTTATAGTCAACAATAACTGCTTTTTTAGCTTTTTCATCTACTGCCAAGAAATCAATCGAACCTAAACTATGTCTTTCATGATCTAGATAAGTATATTCTTGATAAATGATGTAATTACCTTCTTTTCTCAACGAATCAATCAATGATGAATGAATAAAATCTTGAACTAGTTTTCTTTCATTATCATTTTTAATAAAGGAAGCATCAGGTAAAGTGGGTGGGAAATCACTCCAATCTAGAAGTTCAAGCTCTCTATGAAGTTTTGTACCAAACTCTTCATTTTCTAGGTCAGCGACCTTTTGACTATCTTTACTTGCTTTTCCTTTTGAAGATTCTTTAAAGAAATCATCTGAAAGTTCAATAGATAAAATATCTTTATTATTTAAAGTGTTCACTGTTGGTAAAGGCTGATGAACTCTATATGTTGATGTATCTTTTAATACTTTCGATGAATATTCATCACCTTTACAAGATTCCTTATTAAAATGACAATAATGAAGCTTGCTTAAAGTGAAAACATCGAAGAAACAAGAAGGCATTTCATAATAGCGAGAATATTTAAATTGATCACCGTGATCATCTATATCTTCGACAATAATTGTTTTATTTTGTGCACGAGTCAAGGCAACATAAAGCAATCTAATTTCCTCATCACAAGAATCTTTACTTGAACGAAATGTCATTGCTTCATTAAAAGGTGACAAGAATGGGCATTCATCATAATCGGAATTCCAAATAGGATCAGTTTTAATTGTAGGATTTAAAGGTAATTTTTTATTAATAAATTTCTTTTCATCTATATTGAAAGCAAGATCAAATCCTAATTCTCTATTAAGAGAGAGGTATCCATTATTTTTATTATCTTTAGAATTTGATGTTGTCTCTTTAATAGGGAGAAAAACAAATGGATATTCTAGCCCTTTGGATTTATGAACATTCGTAATATTAACAGCATTCGTAGAAGAAACATATAAGCGAGACTTCATATCTTTATCATCACTTTGAAAGTTTCTTTTTGCTTGAATGATAAATTTAGAAAAATCCTCAATTCCAAAGCCCATAGAAGAGAAAATATCCGCCATATTAATAATCCACTCATAGGAAGCTATATTTTTATCAATATCAGTAAGAGAAGAGATTTTCTTCATAATATTGAATCCCTGGAAAATCTTTTTTACAACAACATTTAAAGGACAATAATTTAAGAAAATATCTTTATTAAGTTTTAAAAGCTTGGTAACAAGTTCAGGTTCGTTATATTTTTTAGGATCACTAAAATAATGAGAATCATTAACAAGATCCATATCTGGAACATCCATTAAAAAACTTCTTTCCACTGAGCATAATGAATAAGAAAGCTCATCAATTTCTTTATTAGTAAAATACGTTGGTTTATTATCTTCTAAGTTTTTATGCCACAATGGTTTGGAAAGAAGAATACTTTCCATAATCAAAAGATTCTTTAAAGCAAGATACGTATCTGTTTCTTGAAGCTTTTGATCAATATCAGTTGTAAAAGGAATGCTCTTTCGACCTAAAGCACGAGCATAAATTTCTTGGTCCTTATTATTACGAACTAATATACAGAAAGAATTATAAGTTACAGGAAGATCATTACCACTCTTTTTATCTCTATACTTAATGCCTTTTTTTACATAACCTTGTACAAGATTAGCAATGGTTTCCGCTTCTGCAGCTTTAATATCGTCAGACTTTCCTAATCCTTTTTGGTTTAAAATATCATTATCTAATTGAACAGAAGATATTCCACCAAGATTAGAATCCATACCATTAAATTTATCGTTAGCTGAAATAATTTGTTGATTAGGATCTGAGTAATTTATTCCACCATTATCCATTGTCATAATGTCATTAAAGAAAGAATTAACTTCTTTAATATCTATTGGGCAAGAACGATAGTTATTCTTCATACAAATCAAAGAAACATTATGACCTTTAGGGTCATTATATTTAGAAAGAAATAACTCAGGTTTAGAATCGACAAAGCCAAAAATAGATTGTTTTACATCGCCAACCATAAAAGTACAATTTCTATCGAAACTCTTTGATTCATCATGAGTTTTAAGATAATCTTGATATCCATTTTCTGAAGAGCCAAGAATTCTTAACAATTCTTCTTTGGTATCATTACAGTCTTGATACTCATCAACCATAATTGAAAGAGCATGACTTCTTTCGGCTTCTCTTACATCTTTAAAGTTACGGAATAATTCAAGACACATATTAAAGATGTCAGAAAATTCATAAGCTTTTTTTTCTTTTTTAAAAGCTTCAAGCTTATCATGAGCCTTATTTTCTAAATTAATAAGATACTCTAAGTCTTTTTCTTGTTTTGAAAAGATATTGAACATTACATCTTTAGATAAAATAAGTGAGATTTTAGAATTAAAATCGTTTAACTTTTCTCTAAATTCCTTAAAGACTTTCTCTGCATCGCTATTATTTCCAAATAATGTTTTATTAACATTATGAGGAGGCATAGCATTACCATCTTTAATAACATCTTTATAAATATCTTTTTGATAAGAGCTATACATCTCATTAGAAATAATCGATTTGATTTTTTCAAAAGTAGTGTAAGAAGTATTACCCACTTGTAAACTGGAAGCGGTTTTTATAACCTTTTGAATCTTATCTAAAAGAGCTTGACAATAATCATAATTACTATTTTTCTTATCCACTGCAGGAGAATAATCTACCATTATTTGGTTTAATGCCTTTTCAAAACCACGATAATATGTTTCAATCTCTTTTACTATCCAATAATAACAATTTAAAAGCTTATCTTCTCGTTGCTTAGGATCAAGAATATCTCTAAAGAATTCCTTTGGATTCTTATCTTTTTTTCTGAATTTTTCAAGTGTTGAAAGTGAAGAGATTAGCTTTTCATCATTGAGATCAGTATATCTTTTTAAGAATTCTTTTATAGAACTTTTTTTATTCTTAAACTCTTCAGCAATTATTTCATTTACCTTTTTTTGAAAGAAAAAATCAGCGACACTATTATCCATAACAGTAAAATCGCTATTTATTCCAATAAGATCAGCATATTTTTTAACAATAGCTTGTGCAAAAGAATCAAATGTTTGAATTTGAGCGGTTTTCACTTTCAAAGCTTCTTGTCTTAATTCTTCTCTTTGCTCGGGATTTAAAAAAGTATTTTCTGTTGCTTCTTTCTCTAAATATTCTTGAATTCTATCTCTCATTTCTTTAGCAGCTGCATTGGTAAATGTCATTATAAGCATCTGAGAAACCGAAAGATTTTTAAACATTACTTCATAAAGAACTCTTTTCGATAAAGCTTGTGTTTTTCCACAGCCAGCTCCTGCAGAAAGAAGAACATTTTTGCCAAAAGATTGAATAGCTACTTGCTTCTCTGTATCGCACTTAGTAAAAAGTCTATTCAATGTTTCTTGTTTTTGTTTTTCTGTTAATTGCATATATTTCTAGTTCCTTGTTTTCTAATTAACAACAACGATTCCATTTTTAACATCTTCATCCTTTTGAAAGGTAAGATCGGTTATATCATCTTCTTGGATATCCTTGAGAGTTGAGCCGACTTTTACAAAGGCTGGCATATTAGGAAAATAAGATATATTTCCATTTTCTAACTTTACACCATTTTTCAAAGAATCAGTCGATTTAATAACCATTAATCCAGCAATGTTAACAATTAATTTCTCTCTACTTGAAAAGTCTAGTTTCCCATCATCCTTTAAGAAAAATCCATCAGGTTTATATCCCAACTCAGTAGGTTTTAAATCACCTATTTTTATCCACTTATCAAGAATATTTTGGTAATTCTCTAACTTTTCTTTTTTATCTTTTCCAACTAATAAAAGCATATCTTCCTTTACCCATTTTTGCTTAACATCTCTTGAATCTAAAGGTGTATCTGATAACCTAAATCCCTTCATAATGTTCTTTTTAATAATAAGCCCATCAGGAGGTAAAGCATAACAAACATATGCCCCATCAACTTTCTTATACTGCTTTAGTTCATTTTTATATTGTTTTTGTTTTTTTACATAAGGAAAAGCAAATACGTAGAATGGTAGCTGAAGGCCCTCATGACCTAAAACATTAGAGAATTTATAGTATTTATCTAAATCTTTTCCAGTCTTGAAATCGACAATAATAGCATTATTATTTTGATTCTCATAAATAGCATCATAGGACCCAGTTATAGTGACATTATTACCTATATCTACCTTATCAAAGCTAAATTCATGTATATGAGCTTTATTTTGAGGATTTATTGGCTTTACAAATTTAATATGACAATCTTTTTCCATTTGTTTTAAATACGGAAGAATCATTTTTTCAGCCTGCCCAATAGCTTGGTCTAAGAAAAAGTCAGCTTCTTCTAAAGAAATAGAACCAAGATTATTTTTATTTTTATTTAAAACATCTTTCTTTTCTTCTTTAAGTTTGAAATTATGTCCACGTTGCTCCAAATAAGAATGAACTAATGTTCCAATAGCTGCAGCTAAAGAATTAGGTGTACGTGGTTTTAAGTTTAAAATATGTTTAACAAAGTAGAGAAAAGGATTAGTTAAATAAGGAGTAAGCCTAGAATAAGACCAATCAATGGTTTTGTTAGCAAAAAAATCATGAAAATATTTGTTTGTCTTTTCATCAGAATCAAAAGAAGGATTGTATGAACCATAATTTTCAAGATACTGTGGCTTCTTTTCTTTTATCTCCAAAAGTAAATGACTCACATCATTAATAGCATCAAATCTATTTTGAAAATAAGATGAGAGAAAGACTAAATCTAGTGACTTAGATTCTTTCTTTGCTTTTTCTTCAGTCATTTTCTCTTGATATTCAAAGTATGGATTAATATTTATGTCTTCTTTAATCCAATATGATTTAGTAGATTTATCATCTAAGTCTTTTACAAAAAAGACATTACTATATTCTTTAAATTGACTTATCTTAGAGCGAGAAATAGATACATCGCCAATAAATGTGAAAAGAAATTTAGTTATTTGTTCAGTTACTTCATTCTTAATAACAGATGTTTCTTGATAATTACAAAAATCTTTAAGCGAATCAGGAATAAGTCCATTATCTTTAGCCGAGGAAATAAGATCATCAGAGAATCCCAAAATTAAAAGATATTTACAGTGTCTTACTTGCTCTATTGTATTGTAGACAGGAATACCAGTGTAACCATCATTAGAAACTACGCACCCAGAGAGTAAAGAATTGAGATATTCTTTTAATAATTTCGAATCAATATCTTTATCTTTTTTTTGAATGTATTTAATTGAGGTTAAAGCTTCAGCTAACTTACTTGTGTATTCTGACAAAGAAATATTTTCACCAATTTTAGTTAAGAAAGTATTAAAGTCACTATGTGGGAAATCATTGTTAATCCAATCTCTTATTAAAGGTACTTCATTCACTTTCAAATCACATATATCAAGGTGCAATTTAAATAATGGAGCTGCATTCTTTAAAAGTGTGTTGTAAGAAGTTGGACACAAAATAGCATATTCTCTAATATCGATATTTTCTTTGCTTTCTTTATTATTTTTATCGCCATACAATTTATATCGCATATTAGAAAGACCATAAAAGACTTCTTGAATAGCATCGGAAAATACATGAACTGAATAATTATTCTTAGGAAGATTTAAATCTTCTTGACTTAAGAATGTATATTTCATTATTCCTAAAACTTTAAAGGCTGACAATAAAGCTGAATGATTAGAAGGATAGCCAATAATATAAATTGGATACTTTTTTAGAATATAAGCATCCAATTCATTTTTACCTTTAAAAAATCCACTGTCTTTACACTCTTTACATTTTGTAAACAAATCTAGGATGGGAGATGGCACTTCTTTAGATGGTTTGTCTTTTAAAAGAAGAAATTGATTCATATCCTTTTTAGCTGTGACATAAGAATACCTAGGATCTTTTTTCTTTTTGTAGGATGCATAAAGAACAACATCTTCTTTTGAACAATCTTCAAAAGCTGCTTTTTCAACTTGTTCTAAATCCATAAAATGCGGATGCTTAAAAAAATGTGATTCTACAATAAAACTTTTTAACACTTCAGGGCAAATAACATTTATATTTCTATTGTTAACTGATTTTTCCATAATGCCTCCTCATTTTTAATTTCAATTTTATTATAAAAAATAGTTCATCGTTATACATGATTTTGTTATTAATAGATGGTATAAGGAACAATTTTTGTCTCTTTTTTAATATTCTGAATATCTGAAAAGAGAATATATTTTTTCTTAAGTAATACATCTCTAATCCTAAATAAGAATTCCTTATTCTTCATCAAGATATCTTTTACTAAGAAATCATTTCTTTGTAATTCAGCTCTTACAACCGCTTCATTTTGATAAAGAGAAATCTCAGATATTTGACTATCAAATTCCTGATCAAATAAAGATTGATAACCTAATGTAGCATTGTTTTTTATACCATCGTTAATTAGATGATATGCTTTCATTAAATCATTATCACATCCAGAAGCTACCCTTCCTTTATCAAATAATTCACAAGCCGCTTTTCCTGCCAATGCGCCTAACAAAAGAAGTGGTCTTCTATTAACATCTTTACACAAGCGAGTAGTACCTTCTGATTCATCAAATACATGAGCAAGTCCTATGGAATTAGGAATTAAAATTTCAAAAGTGGCAATATGACCCGCTTCATGAAGAGCAACCATATTTTCATCTTCATCACTTGTTTTATCATTTTCACCTTCATCATCTTTTAAACAGCTTAATTCTTTTCCAACATAAGTAAGAACAATATCCTCCATGGTTATTTCATTTCTTCTATTATATTTAGCTCGAATAGCACTATTATTAATCAATGTTTCTAAACTTGCACAAGACTGATATTTAACCATTTTGGCAACATCATCATAATTAAGAAACGGACTAACTTTCTTTTTACTTAGATAATATTTAATAATACTCATTGCATCTTTTAAAGAAGGAACAGACAAATCAAAAATCTTATCAAAACGACCACTACGATATAAAGAAGCGGGAATCTTATTAATATTATTAACTGTTGCTAAAATTAAAACTCTCTTTTCTTTTATGCTATCCATCAACGACTGAATGTTCACAAATATTTTTTTATCTTCATCTTTTATACCTTCTGCAAATTTATCAAGATCATCAAAAAATATGATGCAAGACTTTCCTCTATTTGCCTCCTTACTAGCCGATTCAAAAACTTTTGTAATATTTTTTACTAAATCTTCGTAAGTGCAATCATTTCTAATCAAATAACTTGTACATTCGCAAGCTTTTATAAAGCAATTTGCTAATAATGTTTTACCTAATCCTGGTTCACCTTTGATTAATACTCCATGTGGTAAAGTAGCTCCAATTTGATCATAAAGTCCTTTATTTAAAAACATGTCAGCAATAACCATTAATTCACTTTTGATTGAATCGTAACCTATTACATCTCTAAATGCTATCTTTTCTCTTACTTGTGGATATGTCATTTTGTATGTCCTCCTAATGACAGCACAAGTATAGGAAAAGTAAAAATATATTTTAAGGGAATAACAAGCGACATTCTAATTTGAAAATCTTTATTAATAAATTACCTTGTTATAAACTTATTAGTAGAGGTTAAGAAAAATGAAAGTTAAAGAATTAAAAGAATATGTAAAAACTAACGAACCTATTGGTGGTTTCAAAGTAGATGATGATTTTGATTTAGACAGAGAAATAATTTCAAGCTCAAGTAGAAACACTTTACCTCCTTTTGATTTAACATCTATAAGGGAAAGCTTTATAACAATTAATAGAACAGATGTTAAAAATTTTGGAACCTTATTTAATGAATTTTTGAGAAGCTTAAACAAAAATATTGATCCTTGTGATAGTGTAAAAATATATAAGCCCTCTTATATCAGTAGAAAGGAATATAGTAAAGTGACATCTGGAAGTGTCAAACCATCAAAGAAATTTCTTTTCCATCTTTGTATTGGTTTGAGACTTAATATGGAAGAATCTGAAAGATTATTAAAACTTGCTGGTCTTAGTTTCACTAATATATATTTGGAAGATGTGATAATAAAAAAATGCATTGAAAATGAAGAATACAGTTTTAGTGACATCGAAGAATCTTACTATCAATTTAATTGTAAGAAATTCTCTTATGATGATTGTGATGATGACTTTGAGCAAGAAGAAAAAAACAAGAAAAAAGAATAAATAATTTTAGAATTCATTATTAAAAAATGAATTATTTCAGCAGTTAAATTAAAAAGCAGCTTTAATAATCTATCAAAAATAACTTTGATAACTAATTTTTAACTAAATGCTAAAAATATCCTCCACCTTCATCAATCTCTTTTCGCATAGCATTCCAAAAAATCTCGGAAGCTTTATCAGAATCGCCATTTTTAAAAGCTTCCATATATTCTTTATTTGAAGACATTTTTTGTGCAATTTGGGCAACTCTAAATACTAATCCATCAGGAGCCTCAAAATTATATTCACTAAAGTTATAAGGAAAAAACTCCTTTGCGGCTATTCTAGCAATAGTTTCATTTTCTTTTTCATCATCACTTTCATAGCAACAATCACATTGGTCAGCTAATAAATATAACCAAACATCTCTACTAGGATTACCAGATAATTCGAGTGATTTATCTTTTGCTAACTCGCAAAGAGTTTTATTAATGGCTTCCGTAACAGCATCAAAAGTTTTTAGCATTGACTTCTTTTGTTCTTTTTGTAAATCTTTATTAACAATATTAGACATAATTCTTTCTATTCCTTCTCAAATCTTTCTAAAATTTTGTAACACAAATATCACCTTAGGGCAATCGCAAGAAAGCAAAAAAGTTAGATAGATCCGAGAGATATTTAAAATCTTCTCGGCTTTTATTTTAAATTATATACTATCCTGTTAATATACATATGAAAACTAAGTATCTAGAATTTGTTAGGCGGCACTTTCTCACTTAACTAAGAATAATGTGGCGAAAACTAGTGTGTGTGGTAGATTTTATTAGGGGATTCAATCCGTAAATTCCAATCTTAGGTATGGCTAGTCGAAGACTTCAGTGTATGATTTCATGTCGCTCAACGCTGGAGTGTTTTCCACCCATTCATTGCCAATCTTCATCATTGTTATTCTCCTTGCTACGTCGATTACATCTTCGACTGAGTATTTAGTCTGCAGTCCTTTTTCTTTAATCTTGGCTAGCACCCTGTAATAAAGCATTAAAGAGATATGGTTTAAGAACAGCCAGCCCTTATAGGTGTAGCTGTTCCTTTTGTTGGAGGCGAATTTGCCTAAGACATGCTTATAGGCTTTGTTGCCATCCTCAATCAGCTCTCTTTCCTTGTACATATAAAACATGTCTTTTGGCGACATGTCATCATTTATCGACAGTGCTATTGTGCCAAAGTATTTTGCGCTTTCCCTTAGGCCATCTGCCGTATAGCCTTCAATCTTGTTTGCCATGTTTTGGCAATACGTTGTTTCTTCCTCATTTTTGAGTGCAGTATCCAAGAACAGAACGGTCTTATCCTGTCTTATTCTTTCGTATTGCTCTTTCTCATCTTTCTTCGGCCTTCCTCTTCCTTCTCTTTTAACTTTCACGTCTCTATAGTCAAAGTCATGGATAACTTTATAGCAAATTGCTCTCCCGTGATACAGAAATACATTGCTGCCAAAAGGAACAACAGTTCCGGCCTGTTCACCCATAAAGCTATAGTCGATGATTTTGTCGTTTCTTTTAAGAGGAGTGAGAAACTTTATCCCTCTTTCTTTCATTTCCTTTGAATTGTCGGCATCTTTAAATCCTTTATCAGCAATAAGAACCACATTTTTTATCCCTGTTTCCTTTATGCAATAGCTAATGTCCGCAAGGTCAGGTTTATTGCCCGGAAACGGAAAGAAATATACAGGCGCCTTGACTGGCTTCAACGAGAAGCAATACATTAAATTAATCTGCGGATCCCATATTTGATTGTGGTTATATCCGATCTGCGCTTCGCTAATATTGTCGGAATAGCAAATCATACGAGTCCCATCAAAGATTAAATGCGTCGAATTGTCTAAATAACGATGCATGAATCTCAATTGTGTGTCTCTGTTCTTCCCTATTCTTTCGGTAAGAAGAGAAATTGATGACTTGGACAACGGAAGATTTGGATGGGATATGCTCTCATAAGAGCATTCATATGCATTTCTGATTCTTTTCTCAGGCTGCTTATCAGTGACTCCAAATTTGCCGATGGCCATAATTGCGTCACCGTCATCTTGTCCAAAACAATCGATCAGATTCTTCCTAATGTCGCTTCCCAAGACCTCTAATATGTGCGTTGCTTCGTATTCTAAAGGCGCAAAAATAGCTTTGCAAATATTAGACGAGGGGATTCTAATGTCTGCTTTAATAAGCCCCTGCTTCTCATCAAGTCTTCCAAGATAAGCTCCAGGTTTGGTAAGTGTTCTTTTCTTCTCTTTTGAGTAGACATACTTAGCTTCATAAAGGTAAAACTTGCCGCCAATCTCTTTAATTAATTGCTTCTTTTTCTTAAGTTTTTTTGCCCAATCAGGTATAGCCATAATCGTTCTCCTATAAGCATACTAGTATAGTAAGTCTTTATGATGTGAAAGTAAAGGGCAGGATGCTGATTCCTGCCCCGATTTGCTTAACTTTTTGCACATTTATTGCTATATCTACAATTTAGGCATACCTAAGTGTTGAAAGATACGGGTTGATGTCCGCCATGAGATTCGAACCCACAAACTTGTAAGCAATAAAAAATCTCAGGTTCCCCTGAGACTTTATGTGTTAACCGCCCTTACGACCTACGAATATGCCAGTTCCAGGATATATTGTTATCCCGAAGCACTGACCAACGAGGTATAAGTTCGGCAATAAGCCGATTGGTGACCCAGAGGGGATTCGAACCTCTGACCCACAGCTTAGAAGGCTGTTGCTCTATCCAACTGAGCTACTGGGCCACTGCACCTAAGTGCTTATTTATAATAGTAAATACTTAAATTAAAATCAAGCGCTATTTTATATTTTTAGTAAATTTATTAAAAATTTGTTTACTAATTGATATAATAAAAAAGTTATAAAAGAGGTTATATATGGAAAAAAGTAGAGAATATTATTCAAAGTTATCAAAAGAATTTAAAGAAATTTTTAAGGAAATAAAAAAAGCTCAAAGAATTGTAATTTTTCGTCATGAAACTCCTGATTTTGATGCTTTAGGTACTCAGATGGGCTTAGTGTCATTTATAAAATATAATTGGCCTGAAAAAGAAGTCCATTATGTTGGTGATATTTTAAAAAAGTTTATTCCTCGTATATTTCCTTTACCAGAAGTACTTGATGATGAATTTTATAAAACCCCATATTTAGCTATTGTAGTTGATACTGCAGATACTAAAAGAATTTCTTGCAAGAATTTTACTAATGCTTATAAGATAATTAAAATTGATCACCATCCTGAAGTTGAAAAATTTGCTACTATTTCTTCAGTTCATCCTGAAATGTGTGCAGCAAGTGAATTAGTAGCTTTAATGTTAGAATCTTGTAAGGGTGGAAAGTATTTATTAGATCCAATTACTGCTAAGTATTTGTTTATTGGTATTGTTGGTGATTCTGGAAGGTTTATGTACCCTGAAGTTTCTTCTATGACATTTAGATTAGTAGGTGACTTATTAGATACTGGTATTAATAAAGAAGAAATATATTCACAAATGTATTTGACAACCTTAAGTGAATTTGAATTTAAGAAATGGGCTTTAACTAATTTTAAGATTTCTAAAGGTGGAACAGCTTATTATGTTATAAAGGATGAGGATTTAAAAAGACTAAATTTAGAAGTTGGTGATGGTAAACTAATGACTTCCTTATTTAGAGATGTTGAAGGAATAAAAGCTATTGTTTCCTTTACTGAAGATAAGGCTAATAATGAATATCGCTTATCATTTAGATCTTCTTGTAAACCAGTTTCTAAAGTCGCTAGTTTATATAACGGTGGAGGACACTTATTTGCTGCTGGTGGGCGTTTAAAGGATATTTCTAAATTAGAAAATGTAATTAAAGATTTAGATGCCTTAAAAGAAATTGATAGTTCAACAAAGGAGTTTTAAATAATGTTACAAGTAAATAATTTAAGCATGCAATTTGGAGGTAGAGTCCTCTTTAAAGATGTAAATATTGCTTTTACTAGTCATGAGTGTTACGGGATAATTGGTGCTAATGGTGCAGGTAAATCTACTCTTTTAAAAATTATTTCTGGACAAATAGAACCCACAAGTGGAAGTGTAAGTAAAGACCCAAAAGAAAGAATGTCTGTTTTAGGACAAGACCATAACGCTTTTGATAATGTAGAAGTCTTAAGAACAGTTTTATTAGGTTATAAAAGATTAGTAGAAGTAATGGATCAAAAAGATGCATTATATGCTAAACCTGACTTTTCTGAAAAAGATGGTGAACTTGCTGGGCAACTTGAAAATGAGTTTGCAGAAATGGATGGTTGGAATAGTGAAACTAACGCTATTAGCTTATTATCATCTTTAGGAATCCCAGAAGATTGTTATCACAAAAAAATGGGTGAATTAGATGCAAGAATGAAAGTTAAGGTTTTGCTTGCTCAGGCTTTGTTTGGTAATCCAGATATTTTAATTTTAGATGAACCTACTAATAATTTAGATGCACATGCTTGTAAATGGTTAGAAGACTACCTTATTGATTTTCCTAATACTATTTTAATTGTTTCTCATGACCGTTATTTTTTAAATAGAGTTTGTACAAGAATCTTAGATGTTGATTATAATGAAATACATCAATTTGTTGGTAACTATGATTTTTGGTATGAATCATCTCAATTGATTCAAAGACAAATGAAAGATGAGAATAAAAAGAAAGAAGAAAGAATAAAAGAATTAAAAGAATTTATTGCAAGATTCTCAGCTAATGCAAGTAAATCAAAACAAGCGACTTCTAGAAAAAAAGCCTTAGATAAAATAGTATTAGATGATATTCGTCCATCTTCTAGAAGATATCCGTTTATTGATTTTAAATCAGAATTTAATTTAGGTAATGATGTTTTAAAACTAGAAAATTGTACTAAAGAAGGTTATTTTAAGAATTTATCTTTTAATTTAGTAAATACCGATAAAGTAGCATTCATTGCCGATAACTCTTTAGCTATAACTAAACTTTTTAATTGTTTAATGGGAATTGAAAATTTTGATAGTGGAAAATTCAAATTCGGTATTACCATTCATAAACAATATATTCCTTCTTCTTTAGAAGAAATGAATAATATTCATACTAATTTAGTTGAATATTTAAGACCATACGCCAAAGTTAAGACAGATTCCTATATACGTTCTTACTTAGGAAGGATGTTATTTTCTGGTGAAGAGGCTTTAAAAGAAGTGTCTGTTTTATCTGGTGGTGAAAAAGTTAGACTAAGATTTGTAAAAATTATGTTAGAACCAGGTAACTTAATAATGCTTGATGATCCAACTAACCATTTAGATTTAGAATCTATTGAATCATTAAATAGAGCGATGAGTGAAACAAAATCAGTTTTATTATTTTCTTCACACGATAGACAATTATTAAATTCCATTGCTAATAGAATCATTTATATTAAAAAAGACGGGAGCTTTATTGATAAATATTGTACATATGATGAATTTGAGGATTATATTTATCAAAAAGAAGGCCGTTCAGCTTAACTTAGATAAATAAAAGTTTTTAATTAACTTTATATTTTCCTTTTTAACATTTTTTTCTAATTCCTCTTTACTTGATGAATTTATTAAATTAAGTTTTTCAGAATAAGTTTTATAAAAATAGATGTTATTTTCTTTGTTATATAATGGTTCCCCATAATTTGAAAAATAGGTAACATCAATTTTTTTACCTTTTTCATAATAAACAAAGGCGGGAACTTTTCCATTTTTATAATCATTAAAAGAAAACTTATTTGTAAAATTTAACCACACATTTTGGTCTTGAGAAATAAAATAATTTGTTTCAAAATAATAACAATCTATATTTGTTTGATAAATAAAATCTATAAAAAAGGATGAATAAAGTTCTAAACAATCTAAACAAGATTTCCACGAATAAAGAATAATAACTTTTTGTTGTTTATTGATAAAATCTTCTAAAGTAGAAAAATCATCTTCTTTTATAATTGAAAAATAATCGTTTTGTACTGTATTTAAACTTATAAAATTACTTTTTACAAAAAAAGTATAAAAATTATTTTTAAAACTTTCATATGTTTTTAAATAGTCATAATCAAAAGGATTTAGAAGATAATCTTGTTTATTAAAATAAATAAATGTTGGAAAACTTGTAACTTTTGGAACAGATATATTTTTTTCATAATATAAATTTTTATAATCTAAGTAGTTAACAAGATAGACTTCGAAATGTTTTTCTTCTATTAATTTATTTAGATAAGATAAAACTTTTTTACAATAATTACAATTTGGTGAATAAACTAGTAATAGGAAATTATTTATATCATTTTTAGTTTGATTTGATAAACTAATTTTATTTTCCACTTCATTTTTACTTAATAAAATTGGTTTATTTAATAAATAATTGGAGCTAATAAAGTTATAGTTGATTTTTTCCTGTGGAGGAACATTTTTACAAGAAGTCAGTAAAAAGAGATAAATAGAAAGGTATTTAATATATTTCTTCATATTAAATATATAGTCTTTTTTATAAATTTTTTTATAAAAAAAAGAGGTGAATATTTTCACCTCAATTTGTTTATTATGCTTATTTTTATAAATGTAAGAGTCTTACGGTATCTCTAGCAATCATAATTTCTTCATCAGTAGGAATTACAACCATAGGAATTTTTGAATCTGGGCTAGAAATAATACCTTCAACACCAATCATTTGATGATTGAGTTTATCATCTAATTTTAAGCCCATAAATTCAGCACAATCATCTACAACTTTTTGACGATAGAAAGGAGCATTTTCACCAATACCTGCTGACCAAACAATTAAATCCACTCTTCCCAAATGGTTAGCATAGCTAGCAATAAAATCAGCTAATTTTCTAGACCACATCTTAACAGCCAAGATTGCTCTTTTATCACCTTTATGGAATGCAGCTTCAATATCTCTTGTATCATTTGAAATTCCACTTACGCCTAATAAACCAGATTGTTTATTAAATTCTTCGAATAAATCATCAGCAGAACGATGTGTCATATCCATTAAATAGTCAAAGACGGATGGATCCATATCACCTGTTCTAGTTCCCATCATAATTCCACCAAGGGGAGTTAAGCCCATAGAAGTAACAACTACTTTACCATCCTTAATAGCAGAAACAGAAGCACCTGAACCAATATGTAAAGTTATAATTCTAGAATCCTTTTTATCGTGAAGATACTTATGAATAGCAACCTCAGCTAAATAACGGTGAGAAGTACCATGAGCACCATATTTTCTGCATTTATATTTTTCATAATATTCAGGTTTAATAGGATATAAGAAATCAGATTCTTCCATGGTTTGATGATATGCTGTATCAAAAACAGCAATTTGACCAACATTAGGTAAGGCTTTCTTAAAAGCACGATAGCCAATTAAATGAGCAGGGTTATGTAATGGAGCAAGAGGACATAATTCTTCAATTTTTTCTTCAGTATCTTTTGTAAAAATTGCAGAATCAGAGAAATAAGGACCACCTTGAACAACACGATGACCAATACCTTTAATTTCATCTAATGACTTAATTATATGTTCATCAAGTAAGCCCTTAATAACCATATCAACAGCGACGGAATGGTCTTTGATTTCAATAGGGGTGGTAGTGTGTTTTTTACCATCTAATCCTTTAATTGTAAAAATACCATCTTTATGTCCAATTCTTTCACAAATACCAGCAGTTAAAACTTTTTCTTCTGGCATTTCATAGACTTTGAATTTCATACTGGAGCTACCAGCATTAATAGCCATAACTTTATACATTAACTAAAATCTCCTTTTTCGTTATTATCTTAAAGCTAAAAGAATTTATTTTCAATATTTTTAAATGACAAGATAATGTATAATAATATAGATAGGAAGATAAAAAATGGATTTAAAATGGTTTAACACCTATTTATTAGGAAATTCTTTGGAAGGCTACAAACATTTTGGTGCACATTTTAAAAAGGATGAAGAAGGAAATGATGGTGTAGAATTTCTTTTATATGCTCCTTTAGCTAAACAAGTTAATGTTTTAGGTGAATTTAATAATTTTTCTATTTATGAAAACTCTTTAATGGAAAAAATTGATTATAGAGGATTATTTCGACTCTTTGTTAAAGGCTGTAAGAATTATCAAGGGTATAAATATCACATTTTAAATTCAGAAAATAAGTATATCGAAAAATCAGATCCTTATGCCTTTTTTAATGAAATGAAACCTTCTATGTATTCTCGTTTATTTGATTTAGCGGGTTTTATTTTTCATGATCAAGAATTCATTAAAAATCGAGATCGTAATTTTTCTAAACCTATGTCAATTTATGAAGTGCATTTAGGAAGTTGGATGAAAAAAAATAATGGCGATAACTATTCCTATGAAGAAATAGCTGATCGCTTAATTCCTTATTTAAAAGGTATGGAGTTTACACACGTAGAAATAATGCCATTAACCCAATATCCATGCGATGCTTCATGGGGATATCAACCAACTGGTTATTTTGCTATTGATTCTCGTTATGGTAATCCATTTCAATTAATGTCATTAGTTGATCGTTTGCATCAAGCAAATATAGGTGTTATTTTAGATTTTGTTCCGGTGCACTTTGCAGTTGATTCTTACGGATTATCTCGTTTTGATGGTAGTTGCATGTATGAATATTCTAATGAAAATGAATATTCAGAGTGGGGGACAAAAAATTTTGACTTAGGTAAAGATCCTGTAAGATCATTTTTGATGTCGTCGATGGCTTATTTTTTAGACCTTTACCATTTTGATGGTTTAAGGTTAGATGCTGTTTCTAATGTTATTTATTGGGGTGGAAATTCTTCTCGTGGTAAAAATGATGGTGGTATAGAATTTCTTAAACGTGCTAATAGATTAATACATCAAAAGTTTAATAATTGCATGATGATTGCTGAAGATTCCTCTTCTTATGGTGAAGTTACTAAAGGCTTTTCTAAATCTGGATTGGGTTTTGATTACAAATGGGATTTAGGATGGATGAATGATACTTTAAAATATTATAAATTAGATCCAATTTATAAACGTTATAACCACAATTTAATGACTTTCTCTATGGCTTATTTTTATTCTGAAAATTTTATATTACCTTTTTCTCATGATGAGGTTGTCCATATGAAAGGTTCAATAGTAAATAAAATGTTTGGAACCTATGAAGAAAAATTTGCCTTAGTTAGAAACTTATATGCTTATCAATTCGCTCATCCAGGTAAAAAATTAAATTTTATGGGAAATGAAATAGCTACTTTTGAAGAGTGGACCGAAAAGAAGGAATTAAACTGGGGAATGAAAAGATTTCCAATTCACGATTCAATATCCCATTTGTTTAAGGATTTAAACCTTATTTATAAGAACCATAAAGCTATGTACGTAGATGAATATGATCCTAAAACCTTTAGATGGATTAAAGTAGATGATGCTGATCAATCAGTTTTTGTTTTTGTTAGAGAAGTAAAAGAAGAAGCAATGCTTTTTGTTTTCAATATGACTCCTAATTTTTATCCTAATTATCGGATAGGTGTTCCTTACTTAGGTGAATATGAAGAGATTTTTAATTCTGAAAAAGCTTGTTATCATGGTTCGGATCAATATAATGGTGCTAGACTAATTGCTGATAAAAACTTAGCAGATCATCAGTTAAATTCAATTACTATAAAACTAGCATCTTTTGCCGCTTGTTATTTTGTTATACATAAAAAGGAATAAAACCTTAAATAAAGTTTATTTTTTTAATATAATATATAAAGATTGGAGGAAATTTATGTTATTTGATTCAGAAAAAGTCTTCATAGAAGAGTTTTCTTCTAGAGCAATGGAAAAATATGGATTAGAAGTAAAAGAATTAGCTGATCTAGAAGCTTATACCATTTTAGGTGAAATGGTTAGAGATTATATGAATGTCATTTCTGTTAAGCAAAGAAAAGAGGTTTTAAAACAACATACTAAACAATTAGTTTATTTTTCAATGGAATTTCTTATTGGAAGACTTTTAGAATCTAATTTACTCAATTTAGGTCTTACTGATTTAGTTAGTTCCTCCTTGAAAAAAATGGGCTTTAATTTAGGAAATTTGGTTAAACAAGAAGCTGATGCTGGCTTAGGTAATGGTGGTTTAGGAAGATTAGCTGCCTGTTTTTTAGATTCAATTGCATCAGTAAATTTAGTTGGTCATGGTAACTGTATTCGTTATGATTATGGTTTCTTTAGACAAAAGATTTTAAATGGGGCCCAAGAAGAATTACCTGATCAATGGTTACTTAATGGTTTTGTTTGGGAAAATAGGAAACCTTTAAAAGCTGTTAAAGTTAAATTCTATGGCCGTGAAGAGACTTATACAGATAAAGATGGTAATTTAAAAAGAAGAGTAGCAGATTCTTTAAATGTTTTAGCTATTCCTTATGATGTTTCTATTCCTGGTTATCATAATGGAATTGTTAATACTTTAAAATTGTGGTCAGCTGAACCATCTATTGATGATTTACCTCAAGGTGTTTCTTTTAATGAATATTTAGATTTTGTCCGTCAACTTACTTTTGGTCTTTATCCAGATGATCGCACTGAACAAGGAAAGCTTTTACGTTTAAGACAACAATATTTTGTAGTTTCTGCTGGATTACAAACTATTTTAAATAATCATTATGAACAATATCATACATTAGATAATTTAGCTGATTATTATGTTTTCCATTTGAATGATACTCATCCTATTTTAGCTATTCCTGAATTAATGAGATTATTAATGGATGATTATTCTTATTCCTGGGAAAAAGCTTATGAAATTTGTACCAAGATTTTTGCATTTACTAATCACACAGTTATGCCTGAGGCTTTAGAAAAATGGCCTGTTACTTACTTACAGCAACTTTTCCCACGTATCTATTTAATAATTGAAGAGATCAATCGTAGACTTCTTATTGAATTTAGTAAAAGAGGACTAACACATGAAACAATTGATAATGCTATGATAATTAAAGATGGCATGGTAAGAATGTGTCAATTAGCTATTAATGTTGCATTTTCTATTAATGGTGTTGCTTCTTTACACACTGAGATTTTAAAAGCTCAAACCTTTAGAGATCTTTATTCAATGTATCCTAATAAGTTTAATAATAAGACTAATGGTATTTCCCTAAGAAGATTCTTAATGGTTGCTAATCCTTCTTTAAATAAACTTATTTCATCATTAATTGGTCCTGATTGGATTTTAGATCCAGAAAACAGTTTAAAAGGTTTATTAAAGTATCAAGATGATGAAAAAGTTTTAAATCAACTTTTAAAAATCAAAAAAGAAAACAAAAAAGCTCTAGCTGAATTAATTTATCAACAATCTGGTCTAAAAATAGATAATAACATGATAGTTGATTCTCAAATTAAGAGATTACATGCTTATAAAAGACAATTATTAAATGTTTTTAGAATCATTTATTATTATTTAAAATTGAAAAATGATAAGTCATTTAAATTAACTCCTCATCTTTTTGTCTTCGGCGCTAAAGCAGCCCCTAGTTATTATTTAGCTAAAAAGATTATTGAATTAATAAATTCTGTTGCTCAGACTATTAATAATGATAAGGAAGTAAATAAATATATTAAAGTTGTCTTTATTGAAAACTACGATGTTTCTAAAGCACAAGTGATTATTCCTGCTAGTGATTTTTCTGAACAAATTTCTACTGCTGGTAAAGAAGCAAGTGGAACATCCAATATGAAATTTATGGCAAACGGTGCTATTACTTTAGGTACATTAGATGGCGCTAATGTTGAAATTAGCCAATTAGTTGGTTTAGAAAATTCTGTTATCTTTGGTTTAAATGCTGAGCAAGCTGATGCTTTAAGAAATTCTCATATGTATAATCCATATGACATTTACAATTCTGATTTAGATGTTAAGAAGGTTTTAGATTCTTTAGTTGATGGAACTTTTTCTAATGATAAAGAAAAATTTAGAATTATTTATGACGAGATTTTAAATAGAAGAGATGAATATTTTGTCTTAAAAGACTTTAAACCTTACTTAGAAGCATCTAAGAAGATTGAAGAACTTTATTTGGATCAAAAGAAATGGGCTAAAATGTGTTTAATTAACATAGCTTACTCTGGTTATTTTTCTTCTGATCGTACAATTAAAGAATACAATAGAGATGTTTGGCATTTACAAACTATTAAAATTGCATAAAAATACTATTTCTATTGTAAAAAAATAAGACCTGTAATAAAATTATAAAGGTTTTTAGACTTTTGGAGGTTAAAATGGAAAAGGTTTATCAAGATAAAAAAGATGGGACTTTATTAGTTTCTTGCACTTATGACGAAAAAGAATATGGTCCTATAGCTAGAAAGGTTCAAATCAATCTTTGTAGCAATGTAACAATTAAGGGCTTTAGAAAAGGTAAAGCTCCTATTGATATGGCTATTAATTATGTAAAGCCAGAAGATATTTATAACAAGATGATTGATAAATTAATCAAGAAAGATTTTGCTACTTTATTAGAAGGATATGAAGGTAGTAAAGATGTTTCTAGTATTAATCCTGGATTATCTGTTAACTTTGATGATAAGAAAAAGACTTATACCTTATCTTATTTGTTTTATTTCTTACCTAAAGCTGAAATTAAAGCTGATAAAGGATTAAAAGTTGAAGCTAAAGAAAAAGAAGTTACTGAAAAAGATATTGATGATAAATTACAAAAATTATTAGTTGATAACGCTGAATTAGTACCTTCTACTGATGCTGCAGCTGAATTAAATGACCACGTCATTATTGACTTTACTGGCTTTATTGATGGTAAAGAATTTGAAGGTGGTTCAGCTAAAGATTATGAATTAACTTTAGGCTCTCATTCTTTTGTTCCTGGTTTTGAAGAAGGCTTAGTTGGTGTAAAAGCTAATGATAAAAAGAGCTTAGAAATTACTTTCCCAGCTAATTACTTACCTTCTTTAGCTAATAAAAAAGCTAAATTTAATGTTGTAGTTCATACTGTTAAAAAAGTTGTTAAACCTGAATTAAACGATGAATTTGCTACAACTGTTGAATCTTATGAAGCTAAAGATTTAGCTGATTTAAAGAATAAGATTAAAGATGAATTAGTTAAACAAAATAAATCCGCTTTTGAAAATGAAAAATTTGCTAAGGCTATGGAAGCTATTAGAAAAGATGCTAAGTTTACTATTTCTAATCATTATGTAGAAGTTGTTGCTAATTCGATTCAAGAAAATCAATTGAATCAAGTTAAACAATATGGCTTAGATTTAAATTCTTATTTAAAGGTTTCTGGCATTAGCTTAGAACAATTTAAGAAATCTTGTGCTGATCAAGCTCGTGTTCAAGCCGAAAACTTTGCTATTATTAGAACCGTTTCTGAAAAAGAAAATTTAGCTGTTACTGATGAAGATGTTGTTAACTATTTCGGTGGTAAAGAAAAATATGATTCTTTAATGGAATTAGTTAAGAAACAAGCTAGTAACAATCCTAACTTCTCACTTGATGGCTATTTAGCTAATATTAAAGAAGAGTTATTAGATAAGAAGGTTAGAGATTTCCTTATTGCTAATAATTAATATTGATTTTGTTTTTTGAGAGCGGAGAATTTTTCCGCTCTTTTTATGTATTTTATTAGCACTCTTCACCTTAGTGTGCTACAATATCTAAGCAATTAAGAAATTGTTGAAATCATCTTGATTCAATTTAAGCTTAAATTGTATCAAAAAGGAGGATATATATGGATCAAAATTTTGTCTTACCACTTTATCCGGACTCTAATGATGTCGTCTTACCTACTATTTCATACAAGGTGAGAATTTATGACGCGTACGGAAAAAAACTTTTTGATTATCTAGATAAAGGTGAATATTTTGTTATTACCTCTTCTAAGATTAATTTCGCTTTTAATGATATTAATCCTAGTAATATGTCGTATATTTTATCAAAAATTTCACCTATTGCTACTGTTTGTTTAGTTAATTCAATTACTAAAAATACTGCTTCTTACTTAGTAGAATTTACTGGTGTAAGTGCTTGTTCTTTATTAGGAATGAGATTTTTAGATAATCAAGATATTGTTTTAGGTAATGGAAGTCAATTACCATCTTTAACTGTGGATAATTTTATGTTGCTTCCATTTGTCGATGACATTAAAAAGAAATATAAGCAAATTAGTACTGGTGTTAATGGTTTCCCACCTTTCCCAAGTGAAGAGGAACTTAAGAAATATGATATTAGTTTTTATCTTGCTTACTTTTTAAATTTATCTACTGAAATAAAATTGAATCTTTTGGGTCAAAGAGATCCTCAAAAGAGATTACAAATTATTTATGATAATATGGATGATTTGTCTTCTGATCCAAAGATTGAAAATGAACTTAATGCCAAAGTCGAAAAGGCAATGGAAAAGAATCAAAAAGAATTTATTTTAAGAGAAAAGATGAAGGCTATTAAGGATGAATTAAAACCTTATGATGGACCTTCTGATGAAGATAAATACGAAGAAGTAATAAATGATAAGAGTGGAAAATGGCCAAAGAAAGTTCAAGATAAAGTTAAACTTGAATATTCTCGTTTACAGACTATGCCTGGTGGCTCTCAAGAAGCTGCAGTTGTTAAGTCTTATCTTGATTTGTTAATTAAGATGCCTTGGACCACTGCTACTAAAGATAATGAAAACATGGCTGAAGTTAAAAAAGTTCTTGATGAAGATCATTATGGACTTGAGAAACAAAAAGCTAGAATTTCAGAGTATCTTGCAGTTAAGTCTTTAACTCATTCTTTAAAATCTCCTATTTTATGTTTATATGGACCTCCGGGAACTGGTAAAACCTCTTTAGCTATTTCTATTGCTAAAGCTTTAGGAAGAAAATTTGTTAAGATTTCTTTAGGTGGTGTTTCTGATGAATCTGAAATTAGAGGTCATCGTAAAACTTATGTAGGGGCGATGCCTGGTAAAATTATTTCTAATTTAGCTAAAGTTCAAGTTAATAACCCTGTTATGTTACTTGATGAAATTGATAAATTGAAAGATGGCGGTTATCATGGTGATCCTGCTTCTGCTTTACTTGAAGTTCTTGATCCTGAACAAAACACTAATTTCCAAGATAATTATCTTGAAGAAACTTTTGATTTATCTAATGTCTTATTTATTTGTACTGCTAATAATATTAGAGATATTCCTGCTCCGTTATTAGATCGTTTGGAGTTAATTGAGCTTAATAGTTATACCAATGTTGAAAAATATCACATTGCAAAAGAACATTTAATTCCTTTAGAATTACAGGCTAATGGTTTAACTGAGAAAAATATTGATTTTACTGATGAAGCCATTTATGACATTATCGAAAACTATACTCGTGAAGCTGGTGTAAGATCATTAAGAAGAAATATCGGTGCTGTAATGAGAAAATTTGCCGTAGAATTTTTAACAAAGGGCGAAAAAGTTAGTGATGCTCATATAACTATTACTCCTGTGGAAGTTGAAAAATATTTAGGTAAACCTATATTTGTTCATACTAAATCTGCTAAGGCTGACCAAATTGGTATTGTTAATGGTTTAGCATACACTGATTTTGGTGGTGAAATTTTACCTATTGAAGTTAACTATTATGGTGGAAGTGGTCAACTTTTATTAACTGGTAATTTAGGTAAAGTTATGGAAGAATCTGCACGTACTGCCTTTTCTTATGTTAAATCCTTATCTAATGAATTAGGAATTAAAGATGAATTTTGGAAAACCCATGATTTTCATATACATGCTCCTGAAGGGGCGGTTCCTAAGGATGGACCTTCTGCTGGTGTAGCCCTTTCTATTGCTATTATGTCTGCAGCTACTAATATTCCTCTTCGTTCTGATGTTGGAATGACTGGTGAAGTTGATTTACGTGGTAATAGTATGCAAATTGGTGGCTTAAGAGAAAAATCATTAGCTGCTTTAAGAGAAAAATTACATTTAATTTTAGTTCCAAAAAGCAACCACAATGATGTCTTAGAATTACCTGAAGAGGTTAAAAAAGGTTTACAAATTGTGGAAGTATCTTCTGTTAAAGAAGTTGTTCCTTACATATTTACTAAAAATCCTTTTGTGGAGAATAAATAATGCTTTCTTTAAATACCCTTACTTTTGTAAAATCTGCTAATAGTAAAGAAAATTTTCTTAAAGATTTACCTCAGGTATGTTTTTTAGGTAAATCTAATGTCGGTAAGTCTTCTTTAATCAATGCTTTGGCTAATAATAAAAAATTAGTTTATGTTTCTTCTACTCCAGGAAGAACTAAACTAATTAATTATTTTAATTGTCAAAATGTTGGATATGTAGTTGATGCTCCAGGTTATGGGTATTTTAAAGATGGTGCTTTAGATTTTGAAGAGATGATGCTTGATTATCTTTCATTAGGTCCAAAAATAATTAAAAGAGTTTATCTTTTATTAGACTCACGTAGGAAAGTTAGTGAGGATGATTTAGAAATCATTAATTTATTAAATAAGCACAATCTTAAAGTAAGTTTAGTTTTTACTAAAGTGGATAAATTAAATACTCAAGAAAAAAGAGAACTTTTGGAAAATAATAAAAAAATGTTTCCTAAAGCCTTTATTTATTTAACTTCCTCTAGTAAAAAGTTAGGACTTGATGAAGTAAGAAGAGATGTTTCTAATGCAATTAATGAAAGGGAATAATATGAGTTTTGAAAAAGAAATTAATTTAGAAAAGTTAAAAGAAGAAAAAGATAATTACTTAAACGACAGTAAAAATACTATTATTAGACATGGTTTATCTAAGACCAAAATTAATGATTTTGTTTATTCTTTGGATAAAGCAAATAATATAGATTTTAAATTTTCAATTGATATAAAGACCTTACCTGTTACTAATCAAAGACAATCTGGTCGTTGCTGGATTTTTTCTGCTTGTAACTTACTTAGAGAACATATTGCCAAGAAATTAGGTATTAAAGATATGTTTGAAATTTCTCAAAATTACGTTGCTTTTTATGATAAATTAGAAAAGATTAACTTTACATTAGAAGCTATTATTTCAAACATCGATTTAAAACACGATGACCGTAAGATGATGTTTATTTTACAAAATGGCATTTCTGATGGTGGTCAATGGGATATGTTTGTTAATCTAGTGAAGAAATATGGTATTGTTCCTAAGGCTAATATGGTTGAAACCTTACAATCTTCTTTTACTATGCAAATGAATAGAGTTATAAATTCTTCTATTAGGGAATTTGCTTACCTTGCTCAAAAAGAGTACCAAGAAAGTAAGGATTTAGAAAAAGTTTATGAACTTAAGAAAAAATATATGGAAAAGTTCTATGCTTTTTTAATTGATAATTTTGGTGTACCTCCAGAAAAGTTTGATTTTGAATATGTTGATGAAGATAAAAATTACCACTGTATTAAAGATTTAACTCCTCAAAAATTCGCTAAAGATTATTTAGGTGATTTCTTAGATAATTATGTTTCAATTATTCATGCTCCAACTAAAGACAAAGAGTTCAATAAAACTTATACTATTGAATTATTAGGAAACGTTATTGAAGGTAAGAAAGTTACTCATTTAAATCTTGAATTAGAACGTTTAAAACAATTGATTATTAAACAATTATCTAAAGGTGAATTAGTCTGGTTTGGCTCTGATGTTTCTAATTATGGTGTTAGGGAAAATGGTTTAGGTTTATGGGATGATCAATCTTTTGATTATCGTTCCGCTTTTGGTTTAGATATTTCTTTTGAAAAGGAACATATGCTTGACTATTTCCAATCTGCCATGAATCATGCTATGGTTTTAACTGGTGTAAATCTTGTTAATGGTAAACCTAATCGTTGGAAAGTTGAAAATTCCTGGGGTGAAGATATTGGTAAAAAAGGCTATTTTGTAATTAGTGATTCCTTCTTTGATAAATTTGTTTATCAAGCCGCTATTGATAAAAAATATCTTAATAAAGAAGAACTTAAAGCCTTAAAAGGTGAACCTACTATTTTACCTATGTGGGATCCATTTGGAACTTTAGCTGACTAATTGAAATATTTAGTTTAATTTGATATATTTTCATTGTAAGAAAAAAAGGCTATTTATCTTTTTCTAATTAGCGAGTCTACAATAGGTGAAAGTAAGACTAGAAAAATTAGCTTAGGTCGCTTATGATGTTTGAAATTGAATCTTGAGTGCGTAAAGTTATTTACGAAGTGGGGTGGTACCGCGTTAAATCGTCCTCAGCTGAGGACTTTTTATTTGTTAAAAAAGGAGAGCTTACTATGGAAATGGAAAAAAATTACGACCATGTGAAGGTCGAAGAAGGAAAATTTGATAAGTGGAAAAATAGTAAATATTTTACTGCTAGTGGCGATTTAAATGATGGCAAGAAATCATTTTCAATGATTTTACCTCCTCCTAATATTACTGGTGTTTTACATATTGGTCATGCTTTAGATACTTCTATTTATGATATTTTTGCTAGATATAAAAAGCTTAATGGTTATGATGTTTATTTTTGCCCTGGAACTGATCATGCTGGTATTGCCACTCAAGCCCGTGTTGAAGCTAATTTAGCAAAAAAAGGTTTAACTAGATATGACTTAGGCCGTGAAAACTTTATTAAAGAAGTTTATAAATGGAGAGAAGAAACTTCCTCAACTATTCATAATCAATGGAAGAGCTTAGGTATTGGTATGGATTATGACCATGAAGCTTTTACTATGGATGAAAAAACTTCCAAAGCGGTTATGCATGTTTTTAAAACTTTGTATGATCAAGGTTTAATTTATCAAGGTGAAAGAATTATTAATTGGGATGTTCAACTTCAAACAGCTTTATCTAATATTGAAGTCGAGCACCTTGATATTCCTGGTAAGTTTTACTATTTTAAATATCGTTTAGCTGATAATCCTCAAAAGTATTTTGTTATTGCAACTACTAGACCAGAAACTATGTTTGGTGATGTTTGTGTTGTTTTTAATCCTAAGGATAATAGATATAAAGATTATGCAAACAAGTATGTTATTAATCCTGCTAATGGTGAAAAATTAATTATGATTCCAGACTTTTATGTTGATAAGGAATTTGGTACAGGTTTAATGAAATGTACTCCTGCTCATGATCCCAATGATTTTAATATTGCAAAAAGACACAATTTAAAAATGCCTGTATGTATGAATAAAGATGGAACTATGAATAGTCTAGCTGGTAAATATCAAGGCATGGATCGTTTTGTTTGTCGTGATAAATTAGTTGACGAAATTAAGGCTAATGGTGATTTAGAAAAAATTGAAGATATAGTTCACTCAGTTGGCCATTCTGAAAGAAGCCATACAATTGTTGAACCAACTTTATCTAAGCAATGGTTTATTAAGATGAAACCTTTAGCTGATAAAGTATTGGAATTACAAAAAAATCCTAAAACTAAAATCAACTTTTTCCCTCCACGTTTTGAAAAACTATTCATTCAATGGTTAAAGAATACTGAAGATTGGTGTATTTCACGTCAATTATGGTGGGGTCATCAAATTCCAATTTATACTAATATTAAGACTCATGAAATTGTTTGTTCTGAAACGAAACTTGATCCTAAAGAATATAAACAAGATGAGGATGTTTTAGATACTTGGTTTTCTTCTGGTCTTTCTCCATTTGTTTTATGTGGCTGGCCAGATACAAATTCACCTTATTATCAAAAATATTATCCTTTATCATTAATGATAACTGGGTATGATATTTTATTCTTTTGGGTAGCTAGAATGGCTTTTGATGGGGCACATTTCACTGGAAAATTACCATTTGAAAATTGCTTTTTACACGGTTTAGTTAGAGATAGCCAAGGAAGAAAAATGTCAAAGTCTTTAGGTAATGGAATTGACCCAATAAAAGTTATTAATGAATACGGCGCAGATTCTTTACGTTATGCTTTAGCTACTAGTGTTACTCCTGGATTAGATATGTCTTTTGGTACAGAAAAGATTAAACAAGCTCATATTTTCTTAAATAAAGTGTGGAATGCTTCAAGATTTGTAATTCATCTTTTTGATAAAGATTATAAGCAAGAAGAATTAGAGAATTTAGAACTTAATTTTTCTGATCAATATCTTTTAAAGCATTTAAATAAAACTATTAGTGAAGTTAGACGTAATTTTGAAAAATATGAAATTGGTCAAGCCGCTACTTATCTTTATAACTTTATTTATGACGTGTATTGTGGAAACTATATTGAGCAGGCTAAAGCTGATTTATTAATTGCTGAAAGAAAAAATGTTGTTCTTAATGTTTTACATTACACTTTAAAGCAAATTCTTTTAATGCTTTTCCCATATGCTCCTTTCATTTCTGATGAAATTTATTCTTATTTACCAAATCATAAAAATTCATTATATGAAGAAAGCTATCCACAAAATTTAAATATTAAATTAACTAAGGCTCATTTAGGTGAAGAGCTTGTTGAAATTATTAAAGAAATTAGAAAATTTAAAGCTGATAACAAATTAGCCTTAACTAGTAAAGTGATCCTTAATATATTTGCTAGTAAAAAAGTTGCTTTAGAGTTAAAGCCATATGTTGAAAAAGTTGGTTTTGTTTCATCATATAATATAGTAAAGAAAGAAAATGTTGATAATTCATATCGTTTCTTTAATAAAAACTTGGCTATTAAAGTAGTAGCTAACGCTCAAGAAGATGAAAAGTTAAAAGAAAGAATTGCTAAACGTATAGAAGAATTAAAAAATGAATTAGCTCGTTCAAATAAGATACTTTCTAATCCAAATTTCTTAGCAAAAGCTAAAAAAGAAAAGATTTTAGAAGAACAAGAAAAGCAAAAGAAGTATCAAGAAGAATTGGATTCATATTTAAAAGCCTAAAAATTTTATAAAAAACTCCTGAATCTTTCATATATGTAAGTGAAAGGAGTTTTTTTATGTTGGGAACAAGGAAAATAAAAAATAATAAATTAGTGGAAATTAATGGTGGTGAGCCTGTTACATTAACTGCAGTAATGGCCATTTTAGCAATTGCTATTGTTACTATTGTTTGTTTCCGCTTGTTTAGATCAGAAGAGGGAAGCGTTAAACTTCCAGGTGGTTTTCAATTTTCTTGGGAATAAAATGGCCTTAAAAAATTTACCAGCTGAAGAAAAGCCAAGGGAAAAAGCTCAATTATATGGATTTAGTAAATTAAGTATAGAAGAGCTTGTTGCATTAGTCTTGCAAACAGGAAACAAAAAGCAAGATGCCGTAAGCTTAGCAAGAGAATTGCTAGTTAAAAATGGTGGGCTTTATAAACTTTCCAAGGCTTCGATTACCGATTATTTTATACCAGGGATAAAAAAAGCTAAAGCGCTTAAATTAATGGCAATCTTTGAAATTGCAAAAAGACTAGAAACGACTAACTATAGTCTTACAACTCATTATTCTACAGTTAAAGAGATTGCTTCAACTTTTGGGAAAAGTCTTGCAAATTTAAATAAAGAAAAATTACGGTTAATAATATTAAATAAGAACGACACACTCCAATTTATTTTCGATTATGAATGCCATTCAGAAAATAGTATTACATTTCCTACAGATTTAATACTTACCGAATGTTTAAAAAGGGAAGGGAAAAAGGTTTATTTTATTCATAATCATCCATCAAATAATATTTTACCTTCCGAAAGTGATGTTTCTAATACATATTATTTAAAAAGAAAATTGGAATTAATTGGTATTAAATTAATCGATCATATCATTGTCGGTAAAAAAGGTTACTATTCAATCCTTACTTCTAATTTTGATACATTTTAATTTTCATTTGTAAATCTCATTTTTATATTTTAAAATAAAAGAGACATGAAAAAGAATAACATGAATTCAGAAGCTTTATTTCTAGAAGCATATCAAATGATGGAAGATGAAAGAAATAAAGCTACATTGGTTGCTGATACTAAATTCTTAAACCCGTTAAAAAAATCCTTTCACCTAAAAAATCCTAAAGCTATATTTTTACTTGGCTATATTTTAGCTGTTGGCTTTAAAGATTTAGAAATGGATGTAAATAAAGGAAATAAATTATTAAAAAAAGCTTATCCTCTATTAAAAGAATTAGTAGATAACAATCAAGATGCTTTAGCTTCAAAATTTTTAGCTTTATATTATCAAGTTCCATTAAGTAATTTTGTAAAAGATCAAGAAAAAGTTGATAAATACTTGAAACTAGCTAAATCATTTGAAGTAGCTAAGGGTGCTGTTTTGGTAAATGAAGAACAAAAAATTGATAATTTAAATCATTTAGATTCTTATCAGTACCTTTTAAAATTAATAAATAGCCTGAATGAAATTGATCCATCTTTAAATAAAGAGAGTATTGCTAAATTGGATAGCTTAACAAAAGTTGGAAATATAAGAGCATGTTTATTTTTGGGTGACTTATATTTAGAAGGAAAATATGTTATTAAAAATGATGATTTAGCTCTTAATTATTATAAGTTAGCTGAAAAGTTAGGCTCTATAAAAGCCAAATACGATATAGGTAAATATCTTTTGGAAGGAAATTATTCAAAAGTTGATATTACAAAAGGGCTAAATTATATTTATCAAGCTGCTAAAGCTGGTTTAAAAGAAGCAGAATTTTATTTAGGTAATATTTATTTTGAAGGCAAACTAGTAGAAAAGAATTTTTCTAAAGCATATTTATATTATCAAGCCAGCTTAACTAGAGGTATGAGTGAGGCAAAAGAAAAACTAAAAATATTAGAAGAAAAACGCGGAGAAGAAATTTTAAATAATTTAATTAATAAGGAAACTAATTAAACTTTGAAAAATTTCCTCAATTCCTTTTATGGATTAATATAAGGAATAAAAGGATATATATAGAT